>Ga0114129_10001931_pt1 | contig 28347 bp, 30 predicted proteins | sample RhiMetdeltSRZDD1_FD_80071 | JGI IMG/M metagenome (GOLD analysis project Ga0114129, IMG submission 80071) | Populus rhizosphere microbial communities from Tennessee, USA - Rhizosphere MetaG P. deltoides SRZDD1 (version 2) (version 2) | ecosystem: Host-associated > Plants > Roots > Rhizosphere >... | reverse complement strand
CTCGTTGCCGGCGCATTTCTACTGATCGGGGGGATCTCCAATCTGATCCGCGCCAGACGACAGCTGCCAAGCGGCGTTCGCGCCATCTCATTGCTGCGGATACATGGACGAGCGTCGTAGGAGCCGGCAATCCGTCAGCGCGCCGCCCAGATACCGCCGTCCACGGGGATGACGGCGCCGGTCACCCACGCTCCCGCGCGCCCGCTCAGGTACACCGCGACGCCTGCCATGTCGTCGGGGCGGCCGATGCGCCCGAGCGGCGAGGCGGCAGCGATCTCCTCGCCGTACTGGGCGAGTACCGCCGCCAGCATCTTCGACTCGAACGGGCCCGGAGCCACCGCGTTGACGGTGATGTGCCGCGGCCCGAGCTCACGCGCGAGGACGCGGGTGAGCTGGTGCACCCCGGCCTTGCTCGCCGAGTAGGAGTAGGTGGGGAACGCCGGCACCCGCAGCCCGTCGATGCTGCCGATATTGATCACTCTGGCGGGGTCGTCCGCGGTTCCTGCCGCCTCAAGCAACGGCAGGAGCGCCCTGGTGAGGCGGAACGGCGCCTTGAGGTTGAGGTCGAGAGCCCTGTCCCAGGCCGAGGCCGGGAACTCCTCCAGGGGCGCGCCCCAGGTGGCGCCGGCGTTGTTGACCAGGACATGGATGCGCTCTTCGGAACGGCCGATCTCGGCGGCCAGCCGCGTGCATTCCTCCTCGCGGGCCAGGTCGGCCGGCACCGACACGACACGACCGTGCGCGGCGAGCTCGGCAACCGCAGCCTCGCCCGCCTCGGGCTTGCGCGAGCTGATGTAGACCGACGCCCCGGCCTGCAGCAGCCCACGGGCGATCATCAGCCCGATCCCGCGGGTCCCGCCGGTGACGACGGCGACCTTGCCGGTGAGATCGAACAGGTACACGGGGATCCTCCGAATCGGTCTGCCGCCGGGCCCGCTGGCCGCCGATAGCACCCTGGCCGACGGGCCGCCCGCCAGGGTTACCCGATGCAGAACGATACGTCCCCCGCGGCTCTCTCTGGCTGATTGGAGGTCCCGGCGAGCACACCGCCGAGCCCGCCGCACCGCTCGCTGATCCAGCGCCTACTGCCGGAGCCTGCGGCGCGCCGGCTGGGCGATCACGGGGAGGCCGTGGATTTCAGGCTGCGCAGCACCGCGACGACCACCCCGAGGACAGATGCCTTGTCAACGGGAATCGGCCCGTGATTCGGATTGCAGGCGTCAAGCCACATGCGGCCCGCGCGATTGCCCAGGACCTTGACCGTTGCCTCGCTCTCGCCGGTCGCTTCATTCTCTATGAGGGCGGCCACGGTTTGCCCGGTGTCGGCATGGTCTTGCTTGCGGACGACGACCCAGTCACCGTCCAGGATCCCCGCGTCAAGCATCGAGTCACCGCGCACACGGAGCAGGAACATGTCGCCGTGCCCCACGATCAGCGGCGGCAGCGGCACAGAATACTCCACGTTGCCCTGCGCCAGTATGGGGGTGCCCGCAGCGATGCGCCCGAGCACCGGCACCATTACGGCTTCTTCAGTGGCTGGCTCCAGGCCGCCAGCTGGTCCGCCGGTATATTTGGGCAGCACTTTAATGGTGCGCGGGCTGTTGAGCTTGTATTCGATATAGCCAAGGCGCTTAAGTTCGCCCAGCTGGTAGTGGAGCCCGCCGACGCCTTGATAGCCAAGCGCTTCAGCAATCTCCCGCTGATTTGGGGCATAGCCGTGGCGTCCATGATATGCGGTGATGAATTCAACTATTTCTCGCTGGCGCCTTGATAGCCCCATGTAGCCATCCTTGTTCCCGGGTAGGGATGAGGATGGCACAGGACGATCCCGTTTTCAAACCTGTTGGCCGTGTCGCCCAGCCGGCAAAAGAGAACGACGCCGCTGCCGATGTAGCGCGAGAATTCCGGGTAAGGCCCTGCTGGATCCGGCGCGCTCACGCCCGCGTCTCGGTGGCGACGCCGATCTCTCGCGCATCGTCACCGGCGCCCTCCGCTGGTTCCGTCCGGCGATGCCAAGTCCGGGAACGGGCCTCGCCCAGCCCACCAGGATGCTATGTTCCGGAGCGAGCCCTTCCTGCAGGTGGAGGCATGGGCGGCTTAGTTGTCGTCCGACGGCGGCCGGGGCACATCGCCAAGGTTCCCGGCGTAGGTCCCTTCCGCCGGGAGGACCAGGAACCGAGTCGGGTCTGGGGTGAATCCGCTACGCGCCACGATCCTTTTGACATCGCCCGGAGCGGCGCTGTTGCCCGGAGACGCTGGCCCGTCGCCCTGGCAGCGGCCGCGATCTTCATGGTCTCGCTCCTGGTGCCGTCGGCTGGGAACGCGGCTCCGGACACGCGGGCCGCAGCCGGCGGCCCAGCCGTCCAGGGATTCCCCGCCGCCAACTCCCCGGGGGAGCTTGCCCGGCTGGAAGCCCGGGCCGCCAGGCTATCCAGGCAGTACCGCGGTCAGCTGGTGACGCTCGCTGACGCGCAGAACGCTGCCAGGCAGGCGACGGCCAAGGCGCTGCGGCTGCGCCGCCAGCTCAGCCAGGCGCACCGCGAACTCGCGAGGCTCGCTGCGGCGAGCTACATGGGCGGCGTGCGGGACCCGCTGGGCGCGGTTTTTGGTGGCGGCGACCCGCGGCGCGCGCTCGAGGCGGCCGCGACCGCCGAGTACGTAGTCCAGCAGCGCAGCGCCAGGCAGCACGCGCTGGCACGGTTCATGGCGACCGAGCAGCAGGCCGAACAGGCCGCCCGCGCCAAGGTTGGGGAACTGCGCCGGATGGTCGCGTCGCTGGTAAGCCAGCGGCGGAGGGTCGACGCCCTGATGGCCAAGTTCCGGCCTGAGTCGCCAGTAGTCGGCGGGGACGGCGTCACCCCCCGCATGCGCTCAGTGCGCGACGAGGTCGACCGGAGGTTCGGCCCGTTCTCTTCCATCGGCTGCGTCCGTGCCGAGGTCGGAGGGGAGCATCCGCTCGGCAGGGCATGTGACTTCATGCTCAGCACCGGCGGCGTGATGCCATCCGCATCCGATGTGCAGCGGGGCTACGACATCGCCTCATGGGCCCAGGCGAACGCGTCCCGGCTCGGCATCATGTACATCATCTACCGGCAGCGGATCTGGGACATACGGAACGCGTCGGCGGGGTGGCAGCCGATGGCCGACCGCGGCAGCATCACCGCGAACCACTTCGACCACGTGCACATTTCGGTGTTCTAGCGCCGCCCGCAGAGGCGCTCTGACGGTGTCCATGGCGTTCTGCGCTGCTCCAGCGGGCCACGGCGGTCACCGGACCACAAGGCAGAACGGGTGGCCCGCGGGGTCGCGGTAAACGCGCCACGAAACCGGCTCGCCGCCAGGGCCGGGCCGGGGCGAGACATGCTCGCCGGTGAACACCGCGCCTGCCCTGACGACACGCTCGTGCGCATCGGCGAGGTCGCTGACCAGAACGTCGAAATGCGTGGCGGGCCCGGTGGCACCACGCTCAGGCGGCGCGTCGCCCTTGGGCCCGCCGCCTCCCTGGAACGAAAGCCGCTGGCCGTGCGGGGGAGGCTCCAGCGTGACCCAGCCCGGGTACCACTGCACCGGCGTCCCGCCCAGCAGCCCCGCCCAGAATCCGGCGAGATCCCATGGATCCGGGCGATCGAGCACGATCTCACGGATCCAGCCGATCGGTCCCGCCGTGTGAGCGGTATCCGCCCCGGATGGATGAGACATCAGCCGAGTATCTCCCCGGGTGCCAGCGAGCGCCATCGGCGCCCGCTGGCGGTGTCAGCGCCCAGCCGCCGGCGTTGGCGCCGCTGGCGGTGTCAGCGTGCCCAGACGGCGGCATTAGCGCCTGCCGGTGATGCCAGCGCCCGCCGACGGCATCGGCGCCCGCCGGGTAACTTCGCTGCTGCCCATCATGGGATCGTGGGGTCGTGTCACACCGTTTCGCCGCCGGCCCGGAGCGGCGGCCGCCATCCCGTCCCCCGGGGGAGGCACTGCTTCCATGACGGACGCCCGCTCGTACGGGAGCCCAGTCGCGTTCCGCCGGGCGCTCACGGACAAGCTGAAGGAGCTTGCCGCCGCGAGCCGCTGGACGCTCCAGCAACTCCAGCGGCAGATGGCCTATGACCGGCTTCTCGAACGGCTGTACCTCGCGGACGGTGGCTGGATCGTCAAGGGGGCCGTGGCGCTGCTCGCGCGCGGCATCGGTGTCCGGGCGACCGCCGGGATCGACCTCTACCGTGCGTCAGCCCGCGCGGTGGCCGAGACGGATCTGCGTCTGGCGACCGCCGCCGGCATTGGCGACTGGTTCCGCTTCGAGATCCACGGTCCGCGGCCGCTCGCCGACACCGGCGGCGTGCGCCTTCCGGTAACCGCCTTCGTCGGTGACCCGGTCTGGGCCGCCTTTCACGCCGACCTCGCCGGAGCCGGCGTACGGATGACCGGCGAGCCGGAGCACGTCCCGCCGCTGGTCCCTGTGGTGATGCCCGACGTGGCGCAGCACGGCTATCCGGCGTATCCGCTGGTCGATCACGTCGCGGACAAGGTCTGCGCGATGTTCGGACGGCATGGCGCCACCGGGGCACCGTCCACGCGCTACAAGGATCTCGTCGACCTCGTGGCGATCGCCCTCGCCGGGTCGGTGGCGGCCGATCCGCAGATCACGGCGCTTCGGTCCGAGGTGGCCCGGCGGGGCCTGCGGCTGCCGGACCGCCTCGTGGCCCCGGACCGGGCGCTCTGGGAACCCGGCTACGCCGCCGAAGCGGCGCGCTCGCTCCTGCCGGCCGCGCGGACGCTGGACGGGGCACTTGGCGTGGCCGGGCCCTTCCTCGACCCGCTCCTGGACGGCACGGCTCGCGGCACCTGGCGTCCACGTGGCGGCCGGTGGGCGGCCTGATCCGGTCCTTGCGTCAGCCGGGCAGCTTGCGGATCACATCCCCGTGGCAGACGGTGCCCGAGGCGACGATCCGGGCGTTCAGGCCGCGCAGCCGCAGCTGGCGGCCGACCCGGGAGTTGACGAACCGCCACGCATCCTTCCCGAACCGGGCGGCGAACTTGGCGCAGCCGAGATGCGGCTCTTCGCTCACCTCGATGACAGCCGAGCCAACGGCAAGCCGGGTGCCGGCCGGCAGGTTGACGGGGCTGAGGTCGAGATCGACGTACAGCTGGTCACCGGCCAGCATGCGCCGGTCAGGATCCTGGGCGACGAGCAGGGCAGCACGGGAGTTCATCACGGTCAGCTGCATGCCCGGATGAGACGACCCGTCGGCCGTGAGCCTGCTGCCTCGCACCTGCCAGGTGTCGCCGGCGAGGCCGGCGTCCACGTCGAGCGTGGCTTCGGCGAGTACCAGACGCTCGTCAACCGCTGGCCGACGCACGATCAGTTCGACGGTGCCGCCGTCCGGCGGCGACTCCCGGACGTGACCGAGGCCGGCCTGCAGCGCGGCGGTGTCAAGATGTTCCACAGCTGCCATGATCTCTCGCGCGCCCTGCGGGGATCCGGCCCGTTGCTGGGTCACAGCCCGGGCCCTGTGGCTCCCCGGCTCGGCCGCTGGCCGAGCGCGGGGACGATGGCTTCGATGAGATGCGGCCCCGGCTCGGCCATCGCCCGCCGCAGCTGCCCGGCGAACTCCGCGGCCGTGTCCGCCCGGCTGGCGGGGACACCCATGCCCCGCGCCAGCGCGACGAAATCGAGGCTGGGCTGGGACAGCTCGAGCAGGCTCCGGGCGGTCCCGCCCGCCCCCGCCGCGCCGACCCGGTCGAGTTCCATGCCGAGGAGCGCATAGGCCTGGTTGCTGAAGATGATCGTGGTGATGTCGAGCCCCTCCCTGGCATGGGTCCACAGGGCGGAGATCGTGTACATGGCGCTGCCGTCCGCCTCCACCGCGAGGACGCTGCGGCCCGGGCTGGCGATGGCCGCGCCGGCCGCCAGCGGCAGGCCCAGGCCGATCGCGCCGCCGGTCAGGGTGAGCCAGTCATGTGCGGGCGCGCCCGCGGTGGCCTCGGGCAGCCACAGGCCGGAAGTATTGGCCTCATCGGCGACGATCGCCCCCTCCGGCAGCAGCGCCCCGATCACGTCCGCCGCCGACTCCGCGGTCAGGTCACCGTCCGGGAGCGCGGGCCGCCCCGGCTGCTGTGGCACGGGTTTGGCATCTGGGGCCGTCAGGTCGGCCAGCGCGGCGAGCGCCCCGCAGACGTCGTCACCGGCTCCCGCGAGCTGATGGACCTGGCAGCCATCGGGCACCAGGGAACTCGGCTTGCCCGGGTAGGCGAAGAAGGAGACCGGGGCGCGCGCCCCGGCCAGGATGAGATGGCGCACGTCGCCCAGCTGCGCGATCGCGATCTCGGCCGGGTAGGCCAGCCGGTCGATCGCGGGCAGGCCGGCGCCGCGCTCATGCCGCGGCGGGAAGGTCTCACCCAGCATGCGCGCGCCGGTCGCCTGGGCAGCGCGGCTCGCCGCCTCCAGCCCGGGCCGCCGCATTCCCGCACCACCGAGCAGGATCACGCACGGCTCGCCGCTGCGCAGCACCGCCGCGGCGGAGCCGACAACCTCGTCGGGCACGGGCCCCGGCGGCGGGACCGGCAGCGCGGACACCGGCTCGGCGCCGTCGGACCAGGACACGTCCGCGGGCAGGATGAGTGTGGCCACCCCGCCGGGCGGCGCCATCGCCGCGGCCACCGCGTTCGCGGCGGCGGTGGCCACATCGGCGCCGCGCGCCGGCCGCCCGACCCACGCAGAAACCGAACGGGCCACGGCGTCGATGTCCGATTCCAGCGGCGCGTCGAACTGCTTGTGGTAAGTGGCGTGATCGCCGACCACAGCCAGCAGCGGTGTGCGCGCACGCCGGGCGTTGTGCAGGTTGGCCAGGCCGTTAGCCAGGCCCGGTCCCAGGTGCAGCAGCACCGCCGCCGGCCGGCCCGTCATCCGCCCGTAGCCGTCCGCGGCCCCGGTCGCGGTTCCCTCGAACAGGCAAAGCACGCCGCGCACCCCCGGGACGGCATCCAGCGCGGCGACGACGTGCATCTCCGAGGTCCCTGGGTTGCTGAAGCACACATCGACGCCGCAGCCGGTCAGCGTGCCGACGAGGGCTTGCGCGCCGATCATGCCGTCCTCCCCAGGGTCGCAGGCCAGCACCGGATGGGCCCTGCAACCGGGCTGAGCGCTCAGTTGCGGCCGGCGCGGCTGTGGCGGGCGTCTTGATGAGATCTACCACGTCACCCACGTGACAGACCATCGCCACATGGCTGCCGGGGCTTCGGCAATGGCTGCGGAAGGCGGGGGCAGCGCTGCCCGGCAGACCTGGTGCCGGCCGTGGCCGGCCCGGCTGCGGGCCGCGTCTCACGCCAGGCCGTCGCCTCAGTGCGTGGGGATGTAGTACTCAAACGCCGCGGATTCGGTGTCCCGGCCGCACGTGCGCGCCATGAGGGTCGCGAACTTGCCGAGCCCGGCGGCGGGCGGAGGGACCCGGTTCCAGGTGATGACGACGGACCCGCCGGAGGCGCAGACGGTGCCCGGGCGGTTGGCCATCACGATGGCCACCTCCAGGGCCATGGCGAGCACGTCGGCGCGCAGCCCGTCGTCGGCCAGGTCGGCGCTGAGGCCGATGCCCTTGCCGTCGGCGACGACGGCGGCTGGGCCGGGGTCATCGTGCGGGTAGTCACGGACCCGGATCCCCGTCTCCATGGCGAGGCTGTAGAGGCAGGCGAGGGGAGTAGGCCAGCCGAGGGCATTGCCGGGCGCACGCTCAGAGACGGACATGAGGCGTCGTTCCTGTCTGCAGGCTAGGTACTTGTCAGACGCGTGGTCGTCACGCCCGGTTCACACACGGGCCCGATCGCCCACAGCGGTGCCGGGCGTGCTCGCGCGGCAGACGCCCCGCCGTGCGCGCGCCGACGGCGGCACCGGGAAGCCCCGTGGTGGATCGGGTTCGGATTGCGGATCAACGGGAAAGCGGGCCAGTAGCGCACCGCGAGTCTCAGTGACACTGGGCAAGCCGGAGATTACTGTCGCAACCGGACTAGATGGCTGACGGGCCGAACGTGGTCCGCGCGTGGCACCGCAGCCTGGGGGCGGTGCGATTTGCCGGCGGCCAGGTGGAGGGGGCATGCCCAAGCCGGTCCGCGGTGGCCAGCGGTATATGCCGGGCCTGGACGGGCTGCGTGCACTGGCGGTGCTCGCGGTTGTCGCCTACCACCTGGGCTGGGGCTGGGCGCCCGGGGGCCTGCTCGGGGTCGGGGTCTTCTTCACGCTGAGCGGCTACCTCATCACCGACCTGCTGCTCGGCCAGTGGGAGGTGGCCGGCAGGCTGCAACTGGCGGATTTCTGGCTGCGCCGTGCCCGGCGGCTGCTGCCGGCCTTGTTCGTGATGCTGGCGGTGGTGGCCGCGTGGGTCACGCTGCTGGACCGCGACCAGCTGGTGGACATCCGCGGGGCGGTGGCCGCATCGGCTGCCTATGTGAACAACTGGTGGCTGATCGCCCAGCACAGCTCCTACTTTGCGCAGTTCGGCCCGCTATCACCGCTGGGCCACCTGTGGTCGCTGGCGGTGGAGGAGCAGTTCTACCTCGTCTGGCCCTGGCTGCTGTGGCTCGGCCTGCGCTGGCAACGTCGGCGGGACGCGGTTCCAAGAGGGCTGCTGGCCGCGACCGTGCTGCTGGCCGTTGGCTCGGCGGTGGCGATGGCGCTGTTCTACCATCCGGGCTATGACCCGACGCGGGTCTATGACGGCACCGACACGCGCGCCTTCGGCGTGCTGATCGGCGCGGCGCTGGCGTTCGTCTGGCCCAGCCGCCACCTGGGCAGCGACGTGAACGCCGCCGCGCGGGCGATCCTCGACGGGATCGGGGCCGCAGGGCTGGCCGTGATCGCCGTACTCATCTGGCGCACCAGCCAGTATTCCCCGTTCTTGTACCACGGTGGGATGGTCGTGCTATCGGTCGCCACGGCGCTGGTCGTGGCTGCCGCCGCCTCGCCCGTGACCAGGACCGGCCGCCTGCTCGGCGTCCGGCCGTTGCGGTGGATCGGCGTCCGGTCCTACGGCATCTACCTGTGGCATTTCCCGATCATCGTGCTGACGACCCCGGCCGGCGGCCGGGACAGCCTGGTCCGCGGGATGGCCCAGCTCGCCGCGGCCATCGGCGCCGCCGCGCTGTCCTGGCGGTTTGTCGAGGAGCCTGTCCGCCGCGGTGCCATCGGCCGGTGGTGGGCTCAGGTGCGTGCCACCGGCTGGCATCCGCGGGCTGCGGGGCGGCGAGCCAAGCTCACCGTAGCGGGGGCGGTCTCGGTGCTGGCGCTGGCCAGCTGCGGGCTGACCGGCGTGGTGCAGCCATCGCCCAGCCCGGTGGCTGCGGGCAGCCGGTCACCGTCCAACGGCGCGGCATCCGGGTCGTCATCGGGGAACACGGCTGCCAGCAGCCCGTCTCCGGCCCCCTCCGGGCCGGCCCGCACGGCGTGCCGGGCGGTGGTGCACATCGGCGACTCCACATCCGAGGGACTGATCTCGCCGCTGTACCTGCCCAAGCGACGGCAGCGGATCGGCGCGCAATACGCGCGCGTGGGCGTCACCAGATTCATTCCAGAGATCTCCGGCGCCCGCTCGATCGTCGAGACCTACCACAACCAGCCCAACGCGTATACGGTCGCCCAGCAGTTGAAACAGGAGGGGTACCAGGGCTGCTGGGTGCTGGCCCTGGGAACCAATGAGACAGCCGACGTCTACGTCGGCTCACCGGTGGGGCTGGCCGCCCGGATCCGGCAGATGATGTCGCTGATCGGCGGTCAGCCGGTCATGTGGGTCAACGTCAAATCGCTGCTCGCCACCGGTCCCTACTCCGAGACCAACATGCTTGCCTGGAACCGCGCGCTGATCAGGGCGTGCGCCCAGTATCCGAACCTGCGCGTCTACGACTGGGCATCGGTGGTCAAGAACAGCTGGTTCATCCCCGACGGCATCCACTTCACCTCCCGCGGGTACGCCGCCCGCGCCCGCCGGATAGCCCGCGCGCTCGCCGAGGCCTTCCCGGCAGACGGCGCGGCCGCCGGGACGCCGCCGTCCGGCCAGCCAGCCACGCCGGGCGCACGCGCCCCGGCCTGTCTTGTCCACTAGCGGCGGCGCGGCGAGTAGCAGCGCTTTAGTGGCCACGGCAGTGCCATCGCCGGCCCTGTTAGCGTGCCTGGTTGTCGGCGCGTGGGTAGACCTCGAGGTCGGTGGCCTTGGCGGTGAGCCACACCTGGCTGCCCGACGCCAGCGAAAGCTCCGCTACCGCCGCCGGTGTGACATCGACCAGGGCGGATGGCTTTCCTTCGAGGTCGAGCCGGACCCGGTCGGCCAGCATGGTGAGCCCGGTCACCGTCGCGGGCCAGGTGTTGCGGGCGCTGCTGGGCTGTGGGCGGTGGGTGCTGACCACGATGGCGGAGGGGCGCACCGCGACGAGCACGTCGCCGCGGGCGTGCGTGCTGGCGGTGACGAAGGTCCCGCCCGCGGTGAGTTCCACCTGTGCGCCGTCGGCCCGGCCGGCGTACAGGTTCAGGCCGACGAGCTTGGCGACGTAGTCGGTGGCGGGCTGGCGGGCAACCTGCCCGGGGGTGCCCTCCTGCACGATGCGCCCGCCTTCGAGGACGACGATGCGGTCGGCCAGCACCAGCGCCTCGAGCGGGTCGTGGGTGACCAGCAGGCACGGCCCGGTGAAGTCCGCCAGGTGCTGCCTGAGCTCGGCCTCCACGTCCAGGCGGGTCCCGGCATCCAGCGCCGACAAGGGCTCGTCCAGCAGCAGCAGCGCCGGCTGCCCGGCCAGCGCGCGCGCCAGCGCCACCCGCTGCGCTTGCCCGCCGGACAGCTCGTCCGGCTTGCGGTCCGCGAGGTCAGCCAGCCCGAGCCTTTCCAGCCAGTGACGGGCAGCCGACCTGGCCGCCTGTCTGCTCAGGCCGCGGGCACGCGGGGAGAACGCCACGTTCTCGGCCACACTCAGGTGCGGGAACAGCCGGTAGTTCTGGAACACGAAGCCGACCGGCCGGCCCGAGGCCTCGACAAAGGTTCCCTCCGCCGCGTCGTCCATGACCTGCCCCGCGAGCGTGATACGCCCGGCGGACACCGGCGTCAGCCCCGCCACCGCGCTGAGCAAAGTGGACTTCCCCGACCCGTTCGGCCCCAGCACACCCAGAACCTCACCGGGTGCTGCGGCCAGGCTGACCGTGAGCACGAAACCGCCGCGCTGGACCTCGGCATCGACGACCAGCCCACCGCCGTCCCAGTGCGTCATGGGCCCGTGCCGCGCCGCACCCACTGGTCGCGGAGAGAAACCAGCACGATCACCGAAACCAGCAGCAGCACCAGGCTGAGCGCGATCGCCGCGTCGGGGTCGGTCTCGAGCGCGTAGTACACGGCGATGGGCATCGTCTCCGTCTGCCCCGGGAAGCTGCCGGCGAAGGTGATCGTCGCCCCGAACTCGCCCAGCGCCCGCGCCCAGCACAGCACCGCGCCCGCCCCCAGGGAGGGAGCGACCAGCGGCAGGGTGACCCGCCGGAACACGGTCATCCGCCTCGCGCCTAGCGTGGCCGCAGCTTGCTCATAGCCCTGATCCGCGGATCGCAGCGCCCCCTCGACGGTGATGATCAGGAAAGGCATGGCGACGAAGGTCTCGGCCATGACGACGGCAATGGGGGTGAACGGGATGGTGAGCCCGAACAAAGAGTCCAGGTAGTGGCCGATGAACCCAGTCCGGCCGAACGCCAGCAGCAACGCGACCCCGCCGACCACCGGCGGGAGCACCAGCGGCAGGGTCACCAGCGCACGGAGCAGCCGCTGCCCGGGGAAGCTGCTCCGGGCCAGGACCCACGCCAGCGGCACCCCGATGGCCAGGGAGATCGCCGTGCTCGCGGTAGCCGTCCACAGCGAGAGAACGAGGGCCTGCGTCGCATCGGACCCGCTGAGGGCCGCCCCGATCCTGTCCCACGGTGCGCGGATAAGGAGCCCGGCCAGGGGCAGCACCAGGAAGCCCATTGCGATCAGCGCCGGCACCAGCAGCGGCACCGGCACTGATCGCGACGCACCGCCCCGCGTGGCCCTTTTGGCTCGCTGACGGGCTGTCAGGTGCGACGGCGCCGCGGAGTTGGCCACCGTGGCACCTCCTGATGTCAAATCAGGGCGACTCGAACCCTGCGGCCTTGAGCACCTGCTGGCCAGCGGGCGACAGCACGTAGTTCATAAAGGCCTGAGCGATGGACTTGTGCTTGCTGCTGTTGATGGTAGCGATCGGGTACAGCGTCGAGGCATTGTCGCTGGCTGGGATCGTCACACCGTTGACCTTGGAGCCGGCCGCCTGCACATCGGTCACGTACACCATGCCCGCATCGACGTTGCCGGTCTCGACCTGGGTCAGCACCGACTTCACGTCCGGCTGCAGCGTGACCGGCTTGACCGTGATCCCGGCATTCTTGAACACCTTCGCCGCCACGACACCGCACGGCACCTGCGGCTGGCACAGCGCCACCTTGACCGAATCATCCGCCAGATCCTTGACGGATTCGACGTTCCCGGGGTTGTCCGGGGGAGTGGCGACCTCCATGGTGTTCTTGGCGAAATTCTGAGGGCTGGCGGCGTCCCCGGCGCTCACCACGTCGTCCATGTTCCCCGGTGCCGCCGAGGCGAACACGTCGGCCGGTGCGCCGCTCGTGATCTGGGTGGCCAGGCCGGAACTCGGCCCGAAGCTGAACTTCACCGTGTCCCCTGGATGCGTGGCTTCGAACTGCTTGCCGAGCTGGGTGAAGCTCTCGGTCAGCGACGCCGCGGCGAAAACGGTGATCGCCCCCGTCGCGGGCGAGCTGCCCGCGCTCGGCGAGCTTGTACTGCTGGAACAGCCCGCTGCGGCGGCTGCCGCAAGGACGGCGGCGATAACGGCCAAACGGCGCATCGTCAACTCCTAGGTTGAATCTTGGTGGCGCAGATCAGCTGATCTTGGGGACCTCGACGGAGACGCTCGTGGTCTTCACGGCGGCGACCGCGGGCACTCCCGGTTCCAGGCCGACCTCGTCGGCAGCCTCGCGGCTGAGCAGCGACACGAACCTGTGCCGCCCGGCCTGGATCTCCACCTGGGCCATCACCGTGTCGCGGACGACGCGGCTGACCAGGCCGGTGAACCGGTTCCGCATCGAATGCCCGACCACCGCCCTGCCCTCCCCGTGATCGCCGGACTCGGCCAGCTTCTGTGCAAGCTTGGCGAGCTCTACCCCGTCCACGGCCAGCCGCCCGGAGGCGTCGGTGGTCGTTTCGATCCGGCCCCCGTCGGCCCAGCGGCGCAAAGTGTCGTCACTCACCCCGACCAGGTCGGCTGCTTCCTTGATACGAAATACCGGCACCAGCAGACTTTAACGCAGATACGGCTGAAGATCACCCATGGAGGCGTATCTGCGGTCATCATGGATCGTGATTAGTACTATTTATCACCTTTGTCTGCGTTGCTGCGCGGGCGGCCACCGCCAGCCAGCGCGCCACAGCCACCAGCCGGACAGGGCCGTTAGGTCCTGCCCGCGGGGGGTAGAGGTGCCACCGCTCACTTTGATCTCCAGTCCGTGGGCTGTGGAGACCGGGACGCGGGATCATGGCCGTGGGCCGTTCTGGGCACCGCCCATGCCGGCCCAGAGGGGACAGCACATGCCCGGAGACGCCGAATCCGCGGCCGGGTGGGCGGCCTGCCATCATGATGATCACGTTGGGCCCAGCGCGGGGCCTCCGGGACCCAGCGCGACCAGGCTTCGGAGGTAATCGCATGGAACTGGCTCATGAGTTCACGGTGGACACACCCGTTGACCGGGCGTGGGCGGTGCTGACCGACGTCGAGCGGATCGCTCCCTGCATGCCAGGCGCCCAGCTGACCGGGGTGGACGGGGACACCTACCACGGGCTGGTCAAGGTGAGGGTGGGGCCGGTCACCGCCCAGTACAAGGGCACCGCGTCGTTCGTTGAGAAGGACGAGACCGCCCGTCGGCTGGTGCTGAAGGCCGCCGGGCGGGAAACCCGGGGCCAGGGGAACGCCTCGGCGACGGTCACCGCGGTCATGACCGAGCAGACGGGCGGGACCCGGGTCGCGGTCCACACGGATATGACCGTCAGCGGCAGGGTGGCCCAGTTCGGCCGGGGAGTCATGGCCGACATAACAGCCAAGCTGCTGCAGCAGTTCGTGGACAACCTGGAGGCCAGCGTTCTCACACCTGACGCGGAGGGGCGCTCGGGCTAGGGCGGGTCCAGTGGCTTGCCCGGTCCTCAGCTCACTGCTTTGTTCACGAGCGCGCCGATTCTCGCCTCGTCAGCGGCGGTCAACTCCGTCAGAGCGAAGGCGGTCGGCCACATGGTGCCCTCGTCGAGATTCGCCGCGTCGTTGAAGCCGAGCGTCGCGTACCTCGTGTTGAACTTCTGCGCGCTTTGGAAGAAGCAGACGACTTTGCCGTCCTTGGCATAGGCGGGCATCCCGTACCAGGTTCTCGGTGAGAGGGCTGGCGCGCTCGCTTTGATGACGGCATGGATCCGCTCGGCCATGGCGCGATCCGTCTCCCGCATCTCGGCGATCTTCGCGAGCACGTCGCTTTCCCCGTCCGCCTTGGCCGCGCGCGGGCCGCGGCGCGCGGTCGCCCTCTCCTCGCGGGCGCGCTCCTTCATCGCGGCCCGTTCCTCGTCGGTGAATGCCCCGGACGTCTTGTTTTTCGCGGTGGTGCTCTTGGCGGACTTCTGCGTGTCCTTCATTTGCAGGTTCCTCCCCTACGGGTCTTGATGGGGACGACACTCATGTTAGGGAGCCGCCGCGGCGGCGGCTTCTCCGCCACTGCTCGGTCGTTACCTGGGTAAACCCAGCGGGCGATGTCGGGGTGGCGGCCGACGGCCCGGCCGGCGCCCGCGCGGACCGGCAAGTGCGCCAGGTGGGAGCGGCCTCTTAACCCGGGTCGCCGAACCGGGCGGCGAGCGCGCGGAACGTTCCCGGCGCGGCACCGTGCAGCCAGGCGGGCAGCCGCATCCAGCGCGGCACGTAGCACACGTCGCGGTCGTGCTCCAGGCAGGACACGATCGCCCGGGCAACCCGTTCGGGAGGCTGAGGGCCCGGCCTCTTCCGGCCGTACGGGCGTCCGCGCCGGTCGAAGAACCCGGTGTCGATCACGCCCGGCACGACCACCGAGACCCGGACGTCGTGGCCGTTCAGCTCGTAGGCGAGGCTCTCGGCGAATGAGCCGAGGCCGGCCTTGGTGGCCGAGTAGACCGCCTCACCGCGCACGCCGGTGGCGGCTATGGAGGAGACGAAGACGACCCGCCCCCGGCCCCGCGCGATCATGCCGGGCGCCAGCAGCCTGGTCAGCTGCATCGGCGCGGTCAGGTTGACGGTCACGAGCTCGGCGATCTTCTCCGCGGCGATCTCCCCGATCGGCCCGGCCCAGCCCACTCCCGCGTTGTTGACCAGGATGTCGATCCCGGCTGTGGTCCCACCGACGCCGGGTACGGGCGGCAGCGTGGCCGCTGCCCGCTGGGCGGCGGCGGCGAGGTCGGCGGGCCCGCCGGGCGCGGCGAGATCACATGCCAGGGCGATGCCGCCGGTCTGGCTGGCGACGGCCCGCAGGCGTGCCGGGTCGCGCCCGGCGATCAGCAGCCGGGCCCCCGCCCCGGCGAGCGAACGGGCCGTCGCCGCGCCGATGCCGGACGACCCCCCGGTGACGAGTGCGATCGCGCCAGTGAGCCGCATGGCGCTTCACTTTCGCGCACCGGCCGCATCCCCGCAAGCCGTTACCGGCTAGCGTCCCTGACCGGGCCCGGGAGACGGTAAGGTCCTTGCCGCGGTGGGCTCACCCTGCTCGTGGGTGCCGGCCTCGGCCCAGCAGCGCACGATGTCGCGCATGGACAGCAGCCCTGTCACTTCGTTGCCCTCGACCACCACGAGGTGACGGAATCCCGCCCGGACCATGGTCGAGGCAGCTTGCTGCAGCGTCCAGTCGGGGGACGCGTACACGACGTCGAGCGTCCGGTGCGCGGCGGCCAGCTCGATGTTGGGGTCCTGCCCCGCGGCGAGTGAGTCGAGGATGTCGCGCTCGGTCAGGATGCCCACGCCAGAGTGTTCAGGGTCGATGACCACGGCTGCGCCGACACGGCGGGACGACATCAGTCGGGCAGCCTCACGCAGCGTATGAGCGGGCCCGATCGTGAGGACCAGGGTGGTCATACCGTCCCGTACCTTCATTGGGCATCACTCCTGGGGACGTTCGGCGGGGTGGGTCAGCAACTGCCTGCGCGCCGCCGGGCGCCCTTGGCGGCAGCACGCTTGTGCCTTTGTGACCTATACCAGCATCGGGGATGCCGGCCGCGAGGGCAAGGGCCCGTCAAATGCTCATCCTGAGACGGCCAGAAGGCCGAGCACCTCGTCGTGCAGCGGCCCATTCGTGGCCACGACGCTGCCACCCTCCGGGGTCGCCCGGCCGGACAGGTCGGTGAACGTCCCGCCGGCTTCCTCCACGATCACCTGGAGCGCGGCGAGATCCCACAGTGATACCGCGGGCTCGGCGGAGATCTCCAGCGCCCCCTCGGCGACGAGAACGTGCGACCAGAAATCGCCGTAAGCCCGGCTGCGCCAGACCCGTCGGGTGAGGTCGAGGAAGCCGGGCAGCCTTCCCTGCTCTTCCCATCCCGACATGCTGGAATAGGAGAACGAAGCGTCCTCCAGCCTGGTGACCGCCGAGACACGGCAGCGGCTCGCCTTGGTGAGGCTCCGGCCGGTCCATGCACCCCCGTCCCTGGCGGCCCACCAGCGGCGGCCGAGCGCAGGCGCGGAGACCACGCCCACCATGACCTCGTGGCCATCCATCAGCCCGATCAGGGTGGCCCAGACCGGGACCCCGCGGACGAAGTTCTTGGTCGCGTCGATCGGGTCGATGACCCAACAGCGCGGGCCGGAGCCGACCCGGCCGAACTCCTCACCCAGCACGGCGTCCCGCGGCCGTGCCCGCCGCAGCACGTTGCGTAGCGACTCCTCGGCGGCGTGGTCGGCGTCGGTCACTGGCGTCAGGTCGGGTTTGGCCTCCACCCGCAGGTCGAGCGCGCGGAACCGGCGAGTGGTGATGTCGTCTGCCGCGTCGGCAAGGACGTGGGCGAAACGCAGGTCGTCGTTATAGCCCGCCATGGCGCGAAACGGTACCGCTTACCGGCCACCGGCGGCGACGAGGCACGGCCGGAAACGGCCCGCGGCGCCGGCCGGCGGGCTTACGCCTGGTCATCGCCGGCGGGGTCGCCGGTCTCCGGCGCCGCTGGCTCGGCGCCCTCGCGGCTGCGCAGCAGACGGCGCAGCGAGTCCAGGCGAGCCACCAGGCGCGGGTCGCTGCCCTGGTCCCGGACCCAGTCATCCAGAGCGCAGTCGGGCTCCAGATGGGTGCAGCCGGGCGGGCACGCGGCCACGCCGCCGGCCAGGTCGGCGAAGGCGCGCACGACCCGGTCCGGTGCCACGTGGCCCAGCCCGAAGCCGCGCAGCCCCGGCGTGTCGATGATCCACCCGCCACCGGGAAGCGGGAGCGCCACCACGGAGGACGAGGTGTGGCGCCCGCGGCCCGTCACCGGGCTGACCTCGCCCACCACCCGGTCCGCGTCCGGAATCAGGGCGTTGACCAGCGTGGACTTGCCGACCCCCGAGTGACCGACCAGCACGCTGATCCGGCCTGCGGCGTGCTCGCGCAGCGGCGCGAGCACCTGCCTGGTCAACGGCCGCCCGACCACCACGTACGGGATGCCCAGCGGGCCGTAGGCGGCCAGCAGCTGATCGGGCGGGGCCAGGTCGGCCTTGGTGAGGCACAGCAACGGAGCCAGCCCCGCGTCATAGGCGGCGACCAGGAAGCGGTCGATGAGCCGGGGCCGGGGCGGTGGGTCGGCGAGGGCGGTGACGATGATGAGCTGGCCGGCGTTGGCGACGATGACCCGCTCCACGGGGTCGGAGTCGTCGGCGGATCGCCGCAGCACGGTGGTTCTCGGCTCCACCCGGACCACCCGGGCCAGCGTGCCCGGAGCGCCGGAGACGTCGCCGGCCAGCGCGACCGTGTCACCGACCACCACCCCGCGGCGGCCCAGCTCGCGCGCACGCATGGCGGTGACCTTGCGGCTGTCGACCAGGATGCCGTACCTGCCCCGCTCGACGGCGGCCACGAATCCCTCGACCGCGCTCTCGTGCGCGGGCCGGCGCCGGGTACGGGGCCGGGAGCCGCGCCCCGGGCGCACCCGCACATCGTCCTCGTCGAGCCTGGCGTGGCTGGCCCGGCTGGTCAGGGCGCGCCTTCCAGGATCGCCGGCCACGCCCTGGTGAACTCCGGGAAGGTCTTGCCGACCGTGGCCGGGTTCTCGACCTCGATGCCGGGGACGGCCAGCCCGAGCACGGCCGCGGCCATCACCAGCCGGTGGTCGTCGTAGCTGGCGAACACCCCGCCGTGCAGCGGGCGGGGCCGGATCGCCAGGCCGTCCGGTCGTTCGGTGACGTCGCCGCCGAGCCCGTTGATCTCGGTCGCCAGCGCGGCCAGCCGGTCCGTCTCCTGCTGCCGGGTGTGCCCGATGCCGGTGAGCCGCGACGGCGAGTCGGCGAGCGCGGCGAGCGCGGCCAGCACGGACGTCATCTCGGGCACGTCGCCGAGGTCGGCGGTGATGCCGTGGACCGCGCCGGAGCCGGAGACGGCCAGCCCGCCGGGTGTGGTCTCGCACCGGCCGCCCATCCGGGTGAGGAGGTCCAGGATGTGGCCGGCCGGCTGGGTGGTCTGCCGCGGCCAGTCGCTGATGGTCACGGTGCCGCCGGTCACCAGCGCGGCGGCCAGGAACGGGGCGGCGTTGACGACGTCCGGCTCGACGCGCAGCGTTCCGAGCCGGATCGGCCCCGGATGAATCCGCCACGTGTCCACCACGTTCGCTCCGCCAGGCTCGTTATGCCGCATGCTGGCGGTCTCCACCTCGGAACCGGCGGCGCGCAGCATCTGGACGGTCATGGCGATGTGCGGGGCCGAGGGAACCCGGCCGCCGCGGTGGCGGATCTCCACGCCCTTGTCGAAGCGCGGGGCGGCGAGGAGCAGGCCGGAGACGAGCTGCGACGAGGCTGACGCGTCGAGGGTGACCGCACCCCCGGCCAGTGACCCGGTCCCGCGCACGGCGAACGGGACAGCGCCGCGGCCGCCGTCGTCGATGGCCGCGCCGAGCTCGCGCAGGGCCGCCAGGATGGGCGCGACGGGGCGCTCGGTGGCCCGGGCGTCCCCGTAGAACTCCGTCGTGATGGCAGCCAGGGCCGCGACCGGTGGCACGAAGCGCAGCACCGTGCCGGCGTTGCCCACGTCCACGCGGGCGTCGTTCGCCGGCCGGCCGGGTGTCACCCGCCAGGTCCCCGGCGTGGCGCTGGTGTCGATGCCGGTGCCCAGGGCGGCCAGCGCCCCGGCCATCAGGAGCGTGTCCCTGGCACGCAGCGGGCGGGTGATGGCACTCGGCCCGTCGGCGAGCGCCGCGAGGACAAGCGCCCGGTTGGTCATGGATTTCGAACCCGGCAGCGTCACGCTCGCCCGCACCGGGCCGTCCGCGGCCGGCGCCCGCCAGCGCGGGCCATCCCGGCCCGGTGCCTGCTGCGGGTTCATGCTGCGAGCCTAGGCCATCTCACCTGGATCTCCAGCCCTTGACCGGGTACGCCGCCCGTGCGCCGCGGCGCCCGGACGGCGGGAAAATGCCGCTTCCGGCGGAGTGGATCGCCGCCAGCGGGGAACAGATACTCAACCGGGCAGGGCGGCCACGGAGCGGTGGCCGAGGTTTGGCATTCACATATCGTGGCAATGAAGGGCCCAATTCCCCGGTACCTCTCACCGCTCACACGTGACGACAGGGTGATGACATGTGCGGCCGGTACGCGTCAGCGCGCAAGCGCGAGGAACTCCTCGCCGAGTTCCGCATCGAGCGTGACCGCGTCAGCGAGTCGCTGGAGCCGGACTACAACGTCGCCCCGACCAAGCCGGTCTACGCGGTGCTCACCCGGGGCAGCCGAGGCAACGGGGACTCCGGCCCGCGGGACGTGGCGCGGGAGCTGCGGGTGGTGCGCTGGGGCCTGGTGCCGTCGTGGGCGAAGGACATCTCGATCGGGAGCCGCATGATCAACGCGCGGGCGGAGACGGTGGACTCCAAGCCCTCCTTCCGGCAGGCCTTCTCCCGGCGCCGGTGCCTGCTGCCCGCTGACGGCTTCTACGAGTGGCAGCAGGTGGCCGAGAACGGGAAGACGCGCAAGCAGCCGTACTTCATCCACCGCGCCGACGGCGGTGTGCTCGCGTTCGCCGGCCTCTATGAGATCTGGCGGGACCGGTCCTACCCCGACGACCATCCGCGCGCCTGGCTGTGGACGTCCACGATCATCACCACCCGGGCCGAGGACAGCGTCGGCAAGATCCACGACCGGATGCCGATGGTGATCGAGCCCGCGCGATGGACCGACTGGCTCGATCCCGGCAACTCCAACAAGACAGACCTGCTCGCCCTGCTGGCGCCTGCGATGTCCGGCGGGCTGGAGTCGTACCCGGTCTCGATGGCCGTCAACTCCGTGCGCAACAACGGTGCTGACCTGCTCGAGCCGCTGACCACCGAGCCCGCCGGTGACCGGCCATGACTGACGTGAACTACGGCACCGGGCACGGTGCGATCGGCCCGCCGGGCGGGCCGCCCAGGGCCATGGGGCTGCCACCCCGGAACCGGAATCCGGGCCGCCATCCCGCCGCAGCCCCGCTCACACTTTTCTGAGTCACCCCGCTGGCGAGAGGCCCTGAGAGCGCTGATCTGCTCGCCTCTTGCGGATCGAAGGAGGACCTGTGGACACTGTCACCGCGCGTAAGCGCCTCGAAGAAATGCGCGGCGAACTCGACAAGTCCATCATGGTGCTGCAAGGGGAACAGCCCGCGGAGCGAGGCGGGTCGGACTCCCCGCAAGATCCAGCGGACGCCGGGACCAACCTGTCGGAGAACGACCGGACGCAGGCGGTGCTCGCAGCCGCCAAGGTGCAGCTTCGCGCGGTACAGGATGCGCTGCAGCGGATCGAGCACGGCACCTACGGCACGTGCGCCGATTGCGGTTCAGCGATTCCCGAGGGGCGACTCGACGCCAGGCCCGAGGCCTCACGCTGCGTCAAATGCCAGGCCAAACGGGACCGCGGCCGTTAGCCCAGGGCCGTCAGCCCCGCGGCGCCAGCCTGCGGCCGTTAGCCTGCGGCCGTCAGCCCCTCACCGCTAACCCTTTTGGCCGTCAGCGCGGGCGCCGCTGCGCAGGGCCAGGCTTGCGGGCGGCCGCCACCAGGCTGATTCCGAACGATTCGGCGGGCAAGAGCCCGCCCGCCCGGTCCTGCCCGGCGGCGAGCTCGGTCCGCACGAGGCGCGCGATCGCCGCCGGGTCCTGGCGCAGCACGCGGTCCACCATCGAGGGCGACAGCACAGTGCGGGGGCTCACCCAGCCGACTTCCAGGCCCGCCTCGGTCAGCAGCTCGGTGAACTGGCTCACGCCGAAGCAGCGGGTGATGGTGCCATCGGGCCAGGGGATGAGCACCACCTCGGCGTGGGAGAGATCGGTGAGGTGTGCCCAGCGGTGCTGCTCGGCGAGGATCGCCATCCCGAGCACGAGGGAGTCCACGGAGGCGAGCAGTTGCCCGCCCGGCCGGAGCACGCGCGCGATCTCCGCCGCGAGGTCCTCCGTCATCAGCTGCCGCGACAACGCGCCGTCCTCGGCGATGACGCCGTCGGCGCAGCCATCGCAGAGAAAGGCCAGGCTGGCGGGCTCGGCAGCTACCGGCACGATCGAGCCGGGCCTAGCCCTGGCCGCGCGTGCCCGGTGCGGCTCGGTTGCCCGGTGCGGTCCGGCCGCCCGGTGCGGTTCCGCCGTCCCGTGCGGCTCCGCCTCCGCTGGCGCGACAACCCGGATCACGGTGTGCCCGCGCCCCGCCGCCTGTGCCGATGCGCTGGCGTAGGGCCCGGAGATGTCGACCAGCAGCATCCTGGGATCCGGCAGCCACGCCGCGAGCTGCGCCTTGGCCACGGCCCGCTGGAAACGCCAGTAACCCGCGAGCGAGCCCGGCCCAAGGGCCGCCAGGGGGCTGGCCGCCGTTGCCGACAACTCCACTCCATCTGCCTCGGGCCACGCGGGCCACGACCGGCGCGATGCCGGAGTGCCGGAGGACGGAGCGTCACGGGGTGACTCCTCCCGCGCAAACCCTCACCCAGGGTCTTCCCCGTGACCGCCCCGCATTCACCTGACGGGCCCCGGCTGGCGTCGCGGCGGCCGCGCGGGGGATAACACCCGCGGAATGAAGCGGCGGGTGCCCATGTTGCACCGGGCGTGCTTGTAACCAGCTATCCGCCCCTGGACGACCTGCCCGTGGCGGCAGCTTTCGGTTCGGCCCGGGGGGGACATGCATCGTCCGGTCCATCCGGCTACCGTTGGCGCACGGGGACAAAAACATCCGAGGGGGTGGGTCCCGTACCTGAAACTCTCGAGCAGCGGAGCGAGCGGTTCGAGCAGGATGTGCTGCCATACCTGGATCAGCTCTACTCGGCCGCGATGCGGATGACCCGCAACGCGGCCGACGCCGAGGATCTGGTCCAGGAGACCTTTGCCAAGGCGTACGCGTCGTTCCACCAGTTCCAGCCGGGCACGAACCTGAAGGCCTGGCTGTTCCGGATCCTGACCAATACCTTCATCAACACCTACCGCAAGCGCCAGCGGGAGCCGCAGCGGGCCGGCGCGGAAGACGTCGAGGACTGGCAGCTGGCCAGGGCCGCCTCGCATACCTCGTCCGGGCTGAAGTCGGCCGAGGCCGAGGCCCTGGAGCGGCTGCCCGATTCAGACGTCAAGAGGGCGCTCCAGGAGCTGCCCGAAGAGTTCCGAATCGCCGTTTACCTGGCCGACGTGGAAGGTTTCGCGTACAAAGAGATCGCCGACATCATGGGCACACCTATCGGCACGGTCATGTCACGGCTGCACCGCGGGCGCCGGCAGCTGCGCGGACTGCTCCAGGACTACGCGGCCGATAGCGGCCTGGTCAGAGTGGCTCCCGATGACGGCCAGCAGCCCTCACGAGCAGAGAGCGGGCCCGGGGAGGAAACGACATGAGCTGCGGGAATCCTCACGAAACGCCCTGTACCGAGGTACTTGCGGAGTTGTACTCATACCTGGACCAGGAGCTCGATTCCCCCGGGCGCGCCAAGATCCGCCAGCACCTCGATGAATGCGGCCCGTGCCTGCGTGAGTACGGGCTCGAAGAGGTCGTCAAGCAGCTGGTGCACAGGTGCTGCCGGGACGACAGGGCGCCGCAGGAGCTGCGGGTCAAGGTGATGGCCCGCATCCAGGAGATCCGGGTCGAGCTTGAGGTAACCGAGGCCCGGGCGGAGTAGCCGCGCCGCGGACCGGTTCGCCCGCGTTCCCGCCGGACGCACTAGGCTTCGGGCGTGCTGGAGTCCGTGCTTGTCGCCAACCGGGGCGAGATCGCGCGCCGTATCATCGCCACCACGCGCCGGCTCGGCATCCGGGCTGTGGCCGTCTACTCGGAGGCCGACGCGGGCCTTCCCTTCGTCAGGGAGGCGGATGAGGCGGTGCAGATCGGGCCGCCGCCCCCGGCGCAGAGCTATCTGGACGCCGATGCCATCATCGCCGCCGCCCGCCAGACCGGCGCCGCCGCCGTCCATCCCGGCTACGGTTTCCTGTCCGAGAGCGCCGCGTTCGCCCAGCAGGTGCTGGCCGAGGGGCTGACCTGGGTCGGCCCCCCGCCGGAAGCGATCGAGCAGATGGGCGACAAGATCAACGCCAGGAACCTGATGCACCGGGCCGGGGTCCCCGTCGCCGTGGGCAGCGCGGATCCGGTGACCGACGCCAGCGCGGCGCTGGCGGAGGCGGAGCGGATCGGTTACCCGGTGATGGTCAAGGCCGCGGCCGGCGGGGGCGGCATCGGCATGAGCGCGGCCGCCGGCCCGGAGGCGCTGCAGACGGCCTTCGATACCGCCCGCACCCGCGCGGAGCGGTTTTTCGGCAGTCCCGCGATCCTGCTGGAGCGGTTCGTTGAGCGGGCGCGGCACGTCGAAGTGCAGATCATGGGGCTCAACGATGGCCACGTGGTGGCCCTCGGAGAGCGTGACTGCTCAGTCCAGCGGCGGCACCAGAAGGTCGCCGAGGAGACGCCGTCCCCCGGCGTCAGCCCACAGGTGCGCGAGCGCTTGCTCGCGGCCGGGGTCCGGGCCGGGGAGGCGGTCGGCTACCTGGGTGCTGGGACCGTGGAGTTCCTGCTCGATGTCAGGACGCAGGAGTTCGTGTTCCTGGAGATGAACACCCGGCTGCAGGTCGAGCATCCGGTGACGGAGCTGGTCACCGGTATCGATCTTGTCGAGCAGCAGTTTCTGGTCGCCGCGGGGGAACGGCCCGGCTTCGAGCCGCTGGGCGTTCAGCACGATGGGCATGCGCTGGAGTTCCGGGTCTACGCCGAGGACCCGGTTCGGTTCCTGCCCAGCCCGGGTGCGATCACGCAATGGGAGCAGCCGGCCGGGCCGGGGATCCGGGTGGATGCCGGCTACGAGACGGGCAACACGGTCACGCCGTTCTACGACCCGCTGCTCGCCAAGCTGTGCGTGCACGGGCAAACCCGGGACGAGGCGCTGGGACGGGCGCGCGACGCGGTGGCCGCGTTCCGGGTCGCCGGGCCGAAAACGAACCTGCCATTCCACGCCGACCTGCTCGCGAGCGAGTCGTTCGTCAGCGGCGATTACGACACGTCCGTCGTGGCAGGGCTGCGTCCCTGACCCCGGTGGCAGCACAATGATGGCGGCGGCATCCGGGCCCATGCCGTGCCCGGCCTAGGAGAGGAGCGGCGGGTGGCCGAAGTCCGCGCGGAGATGGTGGCAAACGTCTGGAAGGTTGTGACCGCCGAAGGGGACCAGGTCGAGGACGGCGACACGCTGGTCATCCTCGAGTCAATGAAGATGGAGATCCCCGTCTTGGCCGAAGAGGCCGGCACCGTGGCCAAGCTGCACGTGGCGGAGGGGGACGTCGTCCAGGAGGGCGACCTCATCGCGACCATTAGCTGAACTGTTTCGTGCGGGGGCGCGGCCAGGGGGCGTCGCCCTGCGCTTCGCCTTCGGCTCTTATACGGCTCCGGGCAACGCCCCCTGGCCGCGCCCTGTGATGGACCCGTCCGCTGCGGCTGCTGTGGAAGGTCGCCATCTGGGCGGCATTGAGGGGAGAGCGAGGGGTTGTTTGGGGGGCTAGGGGGTGGCTTGGGTGGGGCCGTGGGTTGGGCAGTGGGCGGACCAGGTGGTGGGGGTCACCTTGACGACCATGCGGCGGCCGCACCGGGGACAGTAGCGGGGCGGCTCAAGTGCCCGGGCAGCCCGGCAGGCGTCGTGGGCGCGTCGCTGGCCAGGCGCTGGCGGCTGGCCACAGTGGTCGCAGTACCGAGGGCTGTCGTCCATCGGCGGCCAGCCTAGCCCTCGCTAGGATCGGCGGCCCGCGCCGCAGGCCTTGGGGCTGGGCCTTGACGGCCTGGTGGGGGGGCAAGACGATGGTGCGGGTTCCATCGATACAAGGGGGGTATCGAGATGGCACATCCGGATGAGGACTTGGTCCGTGGGGCCTTCGCGGCCTTCGGCCGTGGCGACCTTGACGCCCTGCGGGACCAGTACCTGGCAGAGGACGTTCGCTTCCATTACCCGGGCCGGGGCGCCCTAGCGGGAGACCATGATGGCGTGCCCGAGGTGCTGGCGGTGTTTGGCCGGGCCTTCGAACTTACGGGCGGCACGCTCCATCTTGAGCTGCACGACGTCATTGCCAGCGACGAGCACGCCGTCGCGTTGTACACGGCCCGCGGCGAACGGGCCGGCCGGCGGCTGGAAGACCGTACCGTCCAGGTCTGGCACATCCGCGACGGGAAGGCGGCCGAGGTCTGGGTTTATCCAGAGGACCTCTACGTCTCGGATGAGTTCTGGTCCTGACACTCTCAGCCAGCTGACGAGCGTCAAGAGACAGCGGTAACTCCTCGCCGCCGTCCTCAGGGTGTCAGCCCTCCCGAAGGCGGCGACGTCAATAGGGAGCTTTAGGGTTGTCGCATGGGAGTTGCGGCGGGACTGCGGGCGTCGGTGAGTGCAGTGGTGGCGGACGCGGACACCGCGATCCAGGCCGGCAGCGGGGACGTGCCCGTGCTGGCTACCCCCCGGTTGCTGGCACTGGCGGAAGCGGCCACGGTGGCGGCCATCTCGCCGCACCTGCCCCAGGGCGTAACCTCCGTCGGCACGTCGGCATCGCTCGAGCACCGGCGTGCCAGCCCGATAGGTGCCGAGCTGGTCGTGGAGGCGGAGCTGACCGAGATCGACGGGCGCAGGCTGGTGTTCAGCTTCATCGCCCGCGAGAGCGGGCACCAGACGGGAGTGCCTGACGACGACGGCGGCGACGACCGCGTGGTAGGCGCCGGCACGGTGGAACGGGTCCTGGTGGACCGCCAGGCGTTCCTGGCCCGGGCGGCGGGCGGCCACCGGCCCTGACCCGTCGCCGCAGGCAAGCCTCATGGCCGCGGACCGGTGTGACGGCAGGCCGCGGGAGGTCAGATGCCGGTGGTGGAGCGGGGGTAGGCGATCGCGGGGTCGGTGATCACATTCACCAGGTAGGGCACGCCTGACTCGAAGGCCCGGCGCAGGGCGGGCGCGATGTCCTGCGGCCGGGTGACGATCTCTCCGGCGCCGCCCAGGGCCCGGACCACCTCGTCGTAGCGGCAGCGCGGCTGCAGGTCCGCGGCCACGTCGTACCCGTACAAGGCCTGCATGGGATGCTTCTCCAGGCCCCAGATGCCGTTGTTGCCGCAGATCATGACCACCGGCAGCCGGTGCCGCACCAGCGTGTCGGCGTCCATCAGCGAGAACCCCGCCGCGCCGTCACCCAGCAACAGCACCACCTGTGCCTGAGGGCGTGCGATGCGAGCGGCGATCGCGTAGCCCAGGCCCGTGCCCAGGCAGCCGTACGGCCCGGGATCGAGCCACCCGCCTGGACGTTTCGGCTCGACGTACTTGCCCGCGTAGGAGACGAAGTCGCCGCCGTCGCCGATCACCACCGCGTCCTCGTCAAGCAGGCGCGCAAGTTCGCCGTAGACCCGCATCGGGTGGATGGGGTCGGTATCGCTCGCCAGCAGCGCACCGTCGGCCGCCATCGCCTCGGTACGGGCGGCGCGCAGCCGGGGCAGCCACGACTCGTCCCAGGCAGGCACCAGCGCGGTGGGCGCGGCTCCCGTTGCCGGGGATATCAGCCGCGGGACCGCCTCGGCGAGCGCCGTGAAGAGCGCCGCGAGATCGCCCGCGGCGGATGCGGCGAGCGCGCCATGGGTGGCGATCTGGTCCGGTGCGTCGGCCACGTGCACCACCCGGGCGGGCGGGGCGCCGTCTTTACCGCCGAACTCGCCGTAGCCCAGCCGGAAGTCCAGCGGCGTGCCCACCACCACGACTAGGTCCGCCTCCCGGAAGGCCACCGACCGCGCGCGGGTGACCAGGAGGTCGTGCCCGGCCGGCAGCACGCCCCTCGCCTGGCCGTTGGTGATCACAGGAAGCCGCAGGTCCTCGGCCGCTGCCAGGGCGGCGGCCTCCGCCCCGCCCAGCCATACATCCGATCCGAGCACCAGCACCGGGCGGCTGGCGCCGGCCAGCAGGCCGGCGATCACGTCCACGTCGGCGGGTGCGGGAGGAGGCGCCGGCGGTGCCATGGTGCTGGCGGGCGCGGCGTCGGCCACATCGCCGAACAGGGCCTCCAGCGAGAAGTCGAGGAACACGGGTCCCCGGTGCGCGGTCGCGGCGATGCGGAACGCCTCGTCGACCGCGGCGCCCACGTGGTCGGCCTGATGCTCGGTCCAGGCGCGCTTGGTGACCGGGGCGAGCAACAGCGGGTGGTCGATCTCCTGCAGGCTGCCCGAGCCCCAGCGGTAGTCCGGTGCCCGGCCGGCCAGCACGACCACGGCGGACCCGTTGAAATGAGCCGTGGTGATCGCGCTGGTGCCGTTCGTCACGCCAGGGCCGGCGGTCAGGACGGCCAGGCCGGGGCTGCGGGTGAGCCGCGCCGTCGCCTCGGCAGCGAACACCGCTGTCTGCTCGTGCCGGACGTCCACCAGCCGCATCGGCGGGTCGGCCTTGACGGCCCCGTCGTAGAGAGGGAACACATGCCCGCCGGAGAGGGTGAACATCGTGGCCACACCGTGCCGGCGGGCTGCCGCCACCGCCCGCGCGCCGCCGTGCCGCGCTGCCTCCCCGCTGCCGCGCTGCGCTGTCTCCCCGCTGCGGCGCTGCGTAGCCTCCCCGGCGCGCTGCGGCGCCTGCGCCGTGCCCGCGCCGGCGGCTTCCTGCCTGCCCTCGGCCAT
>Ga0114129_10001926_pt1 | contig 28355 bp, 24 predicted proteins | sample RhiMetdeltSRZDD1_FD_80071 | JGI IMG/M metagenome (GOLD analysis project Ga0114129, IMG submission 80071) | Populus rhizosphere microbial communities from Tennessee, USA - Rhizosphere MetaG P. deltoides SRZDD1 (version 2) (version 2) | ecosystem: Host-associated > Plants > Roots > Rhizosphere >... | reverse complement strand
GGAACGCCGGGCTCAGGGAGCCGCATTCGGGCTCACCCTGGATCAGCTGGCCAGCTGAGCCGTGGTCGGGGCGAGCCCTGATGCGCTGGGATGGCCGCCATGGCGGCACTGCGCATCCGGCGCAGCATCCGCCGGTGGGCGTACTGGTGCTGTCGCAGTATGTCGAGAGCCAGAAGATCGTGAACAGGATGCACGTCCTCGTGACGCTGGATGGCCGGGGTCCCACCGGCGACGGCATTGCCGACGGTCATGGCGACACCGGCCCCCGTGCCTTCGGTAATGTCGATCCGGCAGCTGTCCTTGGAGATCGCCCGGTCCAAGGAATGGCCCACGAGCAGGTGGGCGGCCGGGCACATCGATGCCGCTGATGGACGTCTAACGTCCGGGCGACGCAGCGCCTGAGCTTTGAAGATTGGGCTGGAAAGTTTGGGCGTGCGGGCTCAAACCGGCGCGCTGATCCGCCGCCATTGCTCGGTGGCGGCCGGCTTCCACTTGGTTCGCTGCCGCCGGAAAAGGGCGGCCGCACGGGCGCCGCTCCAGCGAGCCGGTAGCAACTCCTGGGGCAGCGCGGGGTCGATGAGCGGGAAGCGGCGCCACGAGTGCACCAGCTGCGTAAGGCGTACCAACGGATCGGGCGACGGCTGCCGGGCGAAGCCGCTGAGAAAACCTTCGTATGCCGTATCGATTTCGCGGAGATCCCAGGCTTGATGAACCATCGTTTCCAGGTCACCGCCGGCCACGTATTCGGCGAGGAAGATCTGGGCGTCGTCGCGTACGCCGGCCTCGTCGAGTACGCGCTCGGCTTCCTTGACGCGGTCGATGTGAGTGCTGATCCAGACGCCGGGAGCGGGGCTGCCCAGACCGGCCCACCGCAGCCGCGTACGCAGAAGGTGGCGGCCGGGACGGTTGGTTTCCGGTGCCCGGGCCAGCACGAGCAACCACCGATGATCCCACTCCATCTGGGCGGCCGTGAAACCGTAGATGCGCTCGGCGCCGAGGGTGAGAAACTGTTCGGCGGGCGGGCTGAGCCGCCACTGCGTGTACCGCCCATCCCGTTGCGACGTCAGCCATCCGTCCGCGGCCGCGCGCATCAGGGTTTGGCGGCTGGCCTTCTCTTCGACCCCGAGCCGCCCTAAGACGTCGATGAAGGCCGATGTCGGCACCGGCCGCCCGGTCGGCAGGACGAATTCGCCGAGCACCGAGAGCAGCAGGCCCCGCGCGCCACCGGCGCCGGTGGCGTGCCGGCGCGACAGCATCATCCGCTCCACCGCGGGCTCAGGTGGTGACAGGGATCGGCCCGTCGCCGGGCACTACCGGATCGAGTAGCAGGGTGGCGGCCATGGCCCGCAGCTCGACGCGGCGGACCTTTCCGGTCGCGGTGGTAGGCAACGCGTCGAGGAACACAACCTTGCGCGGCCGCTTGTAGGACTCGATGCGTTCGCGGCAGTACTCGATGAGTTCAGCCTCATCGACCGTTCCGCCCGCACGCAGAACCACGTACGCCACGGGCCGGTCCAGGCCGTCGGGGTCGGGCGCGGCGACGATAACCGCCTGGGCCACCGCGTCGTGCTCCAGGAGCCGGTTCTCCACCTCCGCCGGTGCTACCCACATGCCGCTGACCTTCAGCACGTCGTCCTTGCGTCCCAGACAAACGTAGGAGCCGTCGGCGTCGCGCATGTAAGTGTCGCCGGTGCGCAGCCACTCGCCTTGCAGGACTTGCCGGGAAGCCGCGTAGCGGCACCAGTATCCGGTGGCCGCCGAGTCGCCGCGGACGAACAATGTGCCCGGTGTGCCCGGTGGCAGCTCGGTTCCCTGATCGTCGACAATGCGCAGCTCATAGCCGGGCACGGCGACGCCGGTGGTGCCGGGGCGGATGTCGCCCGGCTGGTTGGACAGGAAGATGTGCAGCATCTCGGTCATGCCCAGGCCGTCGATGATGTCGATGCCGAAGTGCGAAGTCCAGCGCTGGTGCAGCGTGGCTGGCAGCGCTTCGCCGGCGGAAGCGGCCAGGCGTACGCCGGCCAGTGCGTCGGCCGGTAAATCAGCGCGCAGCATGGCCGCGAAGAACGTCGGGCCCGCGAAGAACAACGTGGCACCGTACTGCTCGGCCCGCTGGGCGAGAACGTCCGGTTTGGACGGTTGCGGCTCCAGGATCCCGGCAGCCCCGGCCGACAACGGGAACAGCACGGAGTTGCCCAGGCCGTAGGCGAAGAAGGCTTTGGCCCCCGACAGGCAGCGGTCGTCCGGGCGGATCCCGAGCACTTGCCTGGCGTACGTCTCGCAGACGACGCGGACGGATCCGTGGCGGTGCATGGCGCCCTTCGGCGTACCGGTGGTTCCGGAGGTGTAGAGCCAGAACGCCGGTGAGTCCTCGGTCGTCGAGTAGACGTCCTCGTCGGGCGGTTCGGTACTCAGCTGGTTCAGGTCGCGCACCGGTACCGAGGTATCGAGATCCGCCGGACCGGCCGTCAGGAAGCCGGCCACCTCCGGTGCGTTCACGGCCGCAGCTGCGGCGATGCTCGCAAACTCCGCGCTGAGGGCGAGGAACCGGGCCCGCGAGTCGCGCAGGAGCGCGGTCAGCCCGTCGGGGCGCAGCATCGTCGAGACCGGTACGGGCACCGCCCCGATGCGCAGCGCCGCCAGGAACGTGACGACGAAGCCGGGCGAGTCCGCCATGAACATCATCAGCCGCTGCTCGGGCTGCACTCCGGCGCGGCGCAGGCCCGCAGCCGTGCGGCAGACCCGGTCGTGCAGCTGCCCGTAGGTCACGTCGCCGGCCACACCGGTGAGCGCCAGGCGTTCACCCCGCCCGGCTTGCACGTGGCGGTCCAACAGGTAGGTGCTGGCGTTGAAGAGATCGGTCATCGCCCACCGTCCAGTCAGGTGAGATGCACGTACTCGTAGTCGAAGGGTTTGCCGTTGATGCCCTGCCGAGGCGGGGCGATCCAGGCCGCGATCTTCCCACGCTCGTGCACGGGGCGCATCAGCGAGCGCACGTGGGTCTTGTCCACATCGGTGGGCAGCCACCGGCTCTGGTGCTGTTGCCATTCGTCGGGGCCGATGACCTCGCCGTCGGGGGTGGCTTCAATTCCGGCGAACGTCCCGACGCGGCGGTTGAACGCGACGTGCGGCAGCCGCAACCGTTGCGGCAGGCCGGCACTCTCCAGGATCTTGTTCCACCGGACGACGCCGATCTGGCAGTCCTTGATGTACTCGCGGCGCAGATCGGTGTTGAGGCCCACGAGGGCGGCCACCTCGATCTGGCCGATCTGCCCGTCGGCGACCGCGTCGACCCAGGCCGAGTCGTCGGTGAGCTTGTGGTCGTCGGTACGCCGCTCCTCCGACCAGCGGCCCTTGAGCCCGGCGGTGAAATAGTTGGCGACGTTGGTGGAGGTCTCAGACCCGAACAGGTCCAGCGAGACCGAGTAGTGGAAGTTCAGGTACTTCTGGATGACATCGAGGGGAATCCCGCCCAGCGCCACGACGTCATCGGTGTCGTTTTCGACCATGAGCTGGGCGGTGCGTTCGACGACCCGGTCGATGCCGGTGGTGCCGACGAACATGTGATGAGACTCCTCTTTGAGCATGAACTCGCACGTCCGCGACAGCGGGTCGAAGCCGCTCTCCTTGAGCGTACCGAGCTGGTACTTGCCGTCGCGGTCGGTGAAGTAGGTGAACATGAAGAACGACAGCCAGTCCGGCGTCTCCTCGTTGAACGCGCCCAGGATCCGCGGCGACTCCAGGCTGCCCGAGTTGCGGTGCAGCAGATCCTCGGCCTCTTCGCGACCTTCGCGGCCAAAGTAGGCGTGCAGCAAGTACACCATCGCCCAGAGGTGGCGGCCCTCCTCCACGTTGACCTGGAAGAGGTTTCGCAGGTCGTACAGGCTCGGCGCGGTGGCACCGAGGTTGCGCTGCTGCTCGACGGAGGCCGGTTCGGTGTCGCCCTGGATGACGATCAACCGCTGCAGTTCGGCCCGGTACTCGCCGGGAACCTTCTGCCAGGCCGCCTCACCCTTGTGCTCGCCGAAGGCGATACGCCGATCGCGGTTGCGGTCGGCGAGGAAGATGCCCCAGCGGTACTCGCGCATCGCGACGTGGTCGAAGTGGGCCCAGCCCTCGCGGCCGACGTTGACCGCCGTACGCAGGTAGACGTCCCGGGTCGGCAGCGTCGGGCCCATGGTGTCCCACCAGTGCAGGAAGTTCGGCTGCCACGACTCCAGCGCCCGTTGCAGCCGGCGATCCTCGTGAAGGTCGACGTTGTTGGGGATCTTCTCGGCGTAATCGGCCTCGGCCATGGCTCACACCCGTTCCCGGTCGAAGACGGCACGCTGCCCCGTACCGAAACGTCGCAGCGCTCCGTTCGGCCCGGCGGCGTTGGGGCGATTGAAGATCCAGTTCTGCCAGCAGGCCAGGCGGCCGAAAATCTTGGTCTCGGTCGTCTCGGGGCCGGGGAACCGGAAGTTGGCCTCCAGCCCGGACAGGGCATCGGGGCTGAAGCTGGCGCGTTCCTCGACGGCGATGCGGATCTCGTCGGCCCAGTCGATGTCGTCGGGCGCGAAGGTGACCAGTCCGAGCCCCACGGCGTCCTCGGCGGGCAGCGGCTCGCCGGCCCGGTCCTCGACCGCGGACAGCGCCGCCGGATCGCCGAAGAACCGGGTCTGCAACCGGGTCAGATCGTTGGACATGGGCAGCGGCCCGAGGTTCATCGGTCCGACGGTCACCGATGGCGGCTCGGCGGCCGGATCACCGTCCTCGAAGACACCGTCCAGCTGGTACGAGCGGTCGGCGGCCAGGCCGAGTTCCAGCAGCGACCCGGCGAAGCAGCTGCCCGGTTCGATCAGCGCGATGAGGCTGCGGCTCGTGAGGTCCAGCCGTTTGAGGGTGCGTTTGAGGTATAGGACGATCTCGTTGGCCAGCCAGTCGCTGCGGTTGTCCAGCAGCAGGGCGTCATACGCGAGAATCCGGCCGGGGTCGCCAGCGGTACGCAGCAACCACGTGCCCACCTCGACCTCGTTCGTACGCAGGTCGAGGATGAGGTCGTCGAGCTCCCGAGCCACAGCCAGGCTCCAGAAGGCGGCGCCTTGCCGGTGCACCTCGTCGAAGCCGGCGGGCGGTGGATCGTCCGGACCCCGTACCGTGATCTCGGCGCAGCCGCGGTCGCGATCGAGCACGGCGTCGACATGGCCGTACGAGATGGTGGTATCGGTCCGCGTCTTCGCCAGCGGTGTGAGCTCGATTCCTTGCGTACCAGCGGGACGAGGGGAGCGGGCCGCGAACTCGGCCGCTCGCTTCGCGACTGTGTCCGCCCACTGTGGACGGGCCACCGCCTCGTCGACCAGTCGCCACGCCACGGCCTTGGTAGCGACCACGCCCTCGGGCCGCGTCGTGAAGTAGTCAGCCAGGTCGCGGCGTACGCGCCGCTTGTCGATCAGGCGCGTCAGCCCGCCCGTACCGGGCAGAACCCCGAGTAACGGCAGCTCCGGCAGCGACACGGCCGACGACCGGTCGTCGACGAGCATGATGTGCTCGCACGCCAGCGCCAGCTCGTAGCCGCCGCCGGACGCCGTACCGTTGAGGGCGGCGATCCACGCCTGCCCCGAATTCGCGGTGGCGTCCTCGATCGCGGTACGCGTCTCGTTGGTGAACTTGCAGAAGTTCACCTTCCACCCGTGCGACGAAGTGGCCAGCATCCGGATGTTGGCGCCGGCGCAGAAGGTGCGGTCCTTGCCGCTGGTGATCACCACGGCCCGCACCTCGGGATGCTCGAAGCGCAGGCGCTGCACGGCGTCGTAAAGCTCGATGTCGACGCCGAGGTCGTAGGAGTTGAGCTTCAGCTCGTAGCCGGGCGCCAGACCGCTGCGCTCGTCCACATCCATGATCAGCGTGGCTATCGGGGGCTGGATCTCCATGCGCCAGTGCCGGTACGCGCCCGGACGGACGCGGAAATCCACCGGCCGCGGTGATGCGGCGTGGGTCTCGTCGGTAGCCAGGCTTGTCATGGTGAGCGCCTCCGACCCGAGGATTCAGCTTGAGACTACAAGCATGTTTCGATCCGTCAAGTGACTGTCGAACGAGGTCACTCCACAAAACCATGACGATCGACCAGGAAGATGGAGAGATTGACGAGCAGCGCCTAGGCGGTGCGGAGGGCGTCGGTGGGGGCCAGACGGGCCGCTCGGATGGCCGGATACAGCCCGGCGACAGCGCCGATGACCACGGCGGCAGCGGGCCCGCCCCACAGGGCGAGGGATGGCAGCGTAGGCGTCCACTGCCGGTCCTGGGCGGCAACGAATGTGATCGCTGCGCCGATGATCGCGCCCAGCGTTCCGCCAAGAAACGCCAGCAACACCGACTCGGCCAGGAATTGGACGCCGATGTGCCGGCGCCGTGCACCCAGAGCACGGCGCAGCCCGATCTCGTTGCGCCGTTCGAGAACGGCGATGACCATCACGTTGGCGATGCCGATCGCACCGACGAGCAGAGCGACCGCACCCAGGCCGAGGAACAGCTCCGTGCCCGAGCGGGCGACCGCGAGCCGGGCGGTCAGGGCGTCGGACGGGCGGCTGACCTCCACCGCGGACGGTTGGGCCGGATTGGCGGTCCGCGCGAGCCGTCCGGCCGCTTCGGCGACGCGGTCGATGGTGGCCCGCAGATAGATCCGGCTCGGGTGCCCGTCGTAGCCGAACAGCGTCGCGGCCGTGGCGAATCCAATGAGGACCGAGCGGTTGATCTCGGGAGCGAGCGGTAGCGGCTGGAGCACGCCGGCGATCGTGAACCAGTGGCCGCCGACCCAGATCCGCCCGCCGACGCCACCGAGGTGGGCGGCCGCATCGCTGCCGAGTACGGCCACCGGCAGGTGCGTGGCGGCTTCGCTGAGGAAGGTTCCCTCCGACAACGATCCGCCCAATGTGGAAATGAGTTCGGTGCCACAGGCGCGTACTGCGAGGCTTCCGGTTCGGGCCGGGGCCACGAGGTCGTTGCGGTACGCGTACACGTTGCGAAGCTCACCTGTAGGCGCGACGGCCGTGACACCGTCCACGCGGCGCACCATGGCCGGCGCGGTGGACGGAAGCGGAACTTCGGTACCCCCGACGGACCGGCCGTCCGCGACCGTGAGCAGGTTCGTGCCGAGCCGGTCGATCTCCGCCAGCAGCGCCGCCTGGGACGAGGCGGTCAGGCCCAGCACGCTGACGATGCAGGCGATCCCGATGGCGACGCCGAGCGCGGACAGTGCCGCACGGGCACGGCGTGTACGCAAGCCGAGCGTGGCAAGCGGAACGATGTCGGCCAGGCGCAGATGCGATCTCATCACCGACCGCCGTCGCGGGTGTCGCTGACTATCCGCCCGTCGCGCAGTTCGACGCGCCGGTCCATTGCGCCGGCGACGGCCAGGTCATGCGTCACTATCACCAGCGTCGTACCCTCCCGGTTCAGTCGCCGAAGCAGATCGATGATCTCTCCGCCGGTCGCCTGGTCGAGGTTGCCGGTCGGCTCATCGGCCAGCACCACTGCGGGCTCGCCGGCGACGGCTCGGGCGATGGCAACGCGCTGGCGTTCACCGCCGGACAGCTCGCCCGGCCGGTGACGAGCGCGGTGGCTCAGCCCGACCCGTTCCAGCGCCGCGGACGCCAACCGCCGTCGCGCCGACGCCGGCATGCCGCGATACAGCAGGCCGGTGGCCACGTTGTCGAGTGCGGTGAGGCTGTCGATGAGATGGAACTGCTGGAACACCACGCCCAGCTGATGCGCGCGAATACCCGCGATCGCCTTGTCGGACAGGCCCTTCAGCGGCCGTCCCGCGATCCGGACGGTTCCCGACGTCGGCCGGTCAAGCGCCGACATCAAGTGCAGGAGCGTGGACTTCCCCGATCCCGAGGGTCCGACCATCGCCACCAGCTCCCCGCCACGAATCGACAGGTCGACTCCGGCGACGGCCGCCACGGGTGGCGCGCCCGGATAGATCTTGCGTACGCCGTCCAGCTCCAGGACCGCCGGTTCGTGCTCGGCCTGCGTCATTGCTGAAGGCGCGACTCGAACTTGGGGTCGCAGACCGCGAATGCCGCTGCCCTTCGCTGCCCCAAGTCCGCCGGCCAGCCACCGGGCGGCTCGGGAGGATCCGGCCACAGGCCGTCGGGCTGGGGATCGGTCGTTTCGGGCAGACCGTTCTCGCGCAGGCATTGGGCGTACTCGCGCAGCGCCTTCAACCGCTCCGGGGTGATGGGCAGCACCGCGAGCGGGTTCGCCTGCGGCGGCAGCTTGTCCAGGATCGAGGCGCACTGCGTCCGGACGGCTTCGAAGGCCATCTTCTCCTCGAAACCGGCGGCGGCGGGAAACGTGGCCTTGCCGGTGTTCGCGTCGACCACCGGATCCGGCCAGTTCGACTGGCCGTTCGTCCGGGCGCAGGCGACGAACTCTTGCCACACCGAGACCGCCGCCGCAGCGGCCGGGCTTCGCGCCGCCTCGGGCGACCCGTCCGACGTGCAGCCGGCGGCGGAGCCCAGGACCGCCAGCACAATCAGGGCAAACGGAGTGCTTCTCATGCGGCCGAGCCTCGCAGCCGCCACCTAACACGGGCGTTACAGCGTACGCACCGAACCAATCACGCCGGATCGAGGGCAATGCAGGAGGTTGCCATCGAGTGATTTACACACATGCACGGAAGGTGATCACCGATCTTGTCGTGCGAGTGGCGCAGCGCCGACGAAGGACAGCCGTTCCGCACCACCAGCCGCGTCAGCGCCCGAGAAGCATAGGCCGCTCAAGCCGGGTCGAGGGCGATGCGTTCGGGGTGCGGCTGGCGGATCGGCGTGAGGATGCCGAGCGCGGCGATGAGCATGTACGCCACCCCGCAGACGCCGATGACCGTACTGGCGCCGAGCCGCGCCGCGAGGGCGGTGACGACGGCCGCGCCGATCGGGCCGAGGGCGAAGTGGATCGTCCAGAACGCCGACGTGACCCGGCCGAGAAGGGCGTCGGGGGTCACCTCCTGACGCAGCGACATCGAGCAGATGCCACCGACAGCGGTGAGCGCGTACGCGATGGTGGCCAGAGCGGCGACCCCGATGACGGAGTGGGTGAACGCCGTGGCCGCGACGGCGACGCCGGCCAGGACGGACGAGCCGATCCAGCTCGCGCCGAAGCCGATGCGGCGGCGCAGGCGGGCCACGCCGAGCGCGCCGGCGAGGGTGCCGACGGTGGCCACCGCCATCACCGAGCCGACGGTCTGGTCCGGCTGGGCCAGGTCGTGCTTGAGGTAGAAGATGAGCAGGTCGACCAGGCCCTGCCAGAAGAAGATGAGCGCCGTCAGCAGGACGGTCAGCCAGCGCAGAACCGGGTGGCGCCAGAGGAAGGCCGCCCCGGTCACCAGGTCCCGCCACCACCCCGCGGGCTCGGCTGCCGCAGCGGACGACGGCGGGCGCAGATGTACCAGGACCAGGCCGGCGCCGGCGAGGGCGAAGCTGACCGCGTCGACCCCGATCGCCGCCTGCGGGCCGAACTGGCCGGAGATCAAGCCCGCGAGGACCGGGCCGATGATGCCGGTCGCGGCGAAGCTGGCGGAGAGGCGGCCGTTGGCCTCGGTGATCTGATCGGCGTCGACCAGCCGGGGCACGACCGTCACGTAGGTGACGCGGAAGATCATCGCGAACACCGCGGCCAGCGGGACGGTGACATAGAGCAGCCAGATCGGGGAAGCGAAGAACCATACTGCTGGTATCGCGCCGAAGAGAACCGCCTGCGCCAGGTTGGCCGCGATCAGCAGGCGCCTGCGATCGAAGCGGTCGGCGATGCTGCCGGCGAACACCCCGGCGGCCAGGCCGGCCACGCTGGAGACGCCGGTGAGCAGGCCCATCTGGGCCACGGAGCCGGTCGCGTGCAGCACCAGCAGCGGTACGGCCACGAAGGAGAAGGAGCTACCGAAGGTGGACAGGGTCTCGGCCGCCCAGAACAGCGTGAAATCGCGCCCGCCCAGCTTCCTCACCGCGCCGCCCGCCCCTGCACATTAGCGCCCCCCATGATCCGGTTTAGATCAGGGATACTGCACGGATCTCGGACCAAGATCCGTGCAGTATCCCTGATCTAAACCGGATCATGGGGAGGGACGGATCAGAGGGAGAGGAGGAAGGGGCGGCTGAGGGCGAGGGCTTCGGGGAGCGGCCCGGCGGCCGGGTGCCACTTGCCTTCCCACTCCAGCGACAGCCACCCGTCGTAGCCGAGCCGTCGCAGCAGCGCGAGCACGTCGCCGAGAGGCACCGATCCGGCGCCCAGCGGCAGGGGAGTGCGCTCCTCGGGGCTGGCGACGTCCTTGACCTGAACATGAGCCAGGTACGGATGCAGAGCGGCGGCGGTCACGGTCAGCGCCTCGCCGACCCGCCACGGATGCAGCACGTCCCAGATCGCGCGTACGCGCGGATGACCGACAGCGGCGAGAACCCGGGCGACATCGACCCCGCGGGGGTGGGAGTCGTGCGTTTCGAGCCAGATCTCGACGTCGCCGGGCAGCCGGGCGGCGATCGCAGTCAGCCGCTCGACCGCGAGGGCATCCGCCCGGGGCCCGGCCTGGAGTGCACCGGGAAAGACGCGTACTGCCTGAGCGCCGAGGTCGGCGGCGAGATGGGCGTGCGCCAGCGCGTCCGCGACGGCAGAATCGCCGGGCGCCGCCACCCGCACGTAGGACGCGATACACACCACCGGTACGCCGTCGAGGTCGGCCACGGCGGCCGACCGCTGGGCCGGTGTCAGTCCGGTGTGGACGGGTTCGTCGGGCGCCGCCCGCACTTCCAGGCCGGTCCAGCCGCTGTCTCGGGCCAGCGCCGCGACGTCGCGCAGCGGAAGGCCGGAGCAGCCGAGCGTCGAGAACGCCAGGCGCATCAGACCTCCCCGAAGTGCTCGCGGTGGCGGCGTACCACCTCCATTACGGTAGTCGCCGGGTCGGTGTCCCAGATCGCCTGGTTGAAGATCTCCACCTCGACGTGGCCGGTGAAGCCGGCTGCGCGTACGGCGTCGGTGATCGGGGCGAAGGCGATGTGCCCGTCGCCCACGTGCCCGCGGCCGAGCAGGACGTCCGCCGGTAGCGGGATTACCCAGTCACACACCTGGTACGCCGAGATGCGCCCCTCGGATCCGGCCCGCGCGATCTGCGGGAACATGTCGGGATCCCACCAGATGTGGTAGGTGTCCACAACGACGCCGACAACGCTGGGCGGGAACGGCGCGGCCAGGTCGAGCGCCTGGCCCAGGGTCGACACCACGGCCCGGTCGGCGCAGAACATCGGGTGCAGCGGCTCGATCGCGAGGCGTACGCCCAGCGACGCGGCATAAGGAGCCAACTCTTCCAGCGCGTCGGCGACGCGACGGCGGGCGGCCGGCAGATCGCGATCGGGCAGTCCGCCCACGACGAGAACCAGTTCTCGCGTACCCAGATCGGCGGCTTCCTGGAGTGCCGCCCGGTTGTCGTCCAGCGCGGCCTTCCGGTCGTCCCCGTCGGGCATGGTGAAGAAGCCGCCTCGGCAGAGACTGGTCACCTCTAAGGCGTACGACCGAAAAATGCGGGCAGCGGCGGCGACGCCACGGGCCTGGACCACGTCGCGCCAGGGTCCGATGCCCGTGATGCCGTTCTCCGCGCACAGGCGCGCGGCGGTTTCCAGGTCGGCCTTCTTGATGGTGGCCGTGTTGAGCGAGAGCTTCATAGCGTGGCCAGGCGCGCCGCGGCGAGGTCGGGGTCGCGCAGGACGCCGCACTCGGCCGCCAGGCGGTGCAGCTCGATCAGGTGGTCGCGGTCGCGCGAGTGTTCCTGGCCGCCGACCATGCGGAAGTGGTCCTGGTGGCCGTTGAGCCAGGCCAGGAAGACGATCCCGGTCTTGTAGTGGTAGGTCGGCGCCTGGAAGATGTGGCGCGCCAGCGGAACCGTGGGATCGAGGATTTCGCGCACGCGGCCAGGTTCCCGCAGCGCGGCGGCGGCGGGCTCGGCGATGGCGTCGAAGATGCCCAGCAACGCGTGTGATCCGGACGCGATCAGCTGCGGGTAGTTGAAGTCGTCGCCGGTGTAGAGCTTCACGCCGGCCGGCAGGGCGGCCCGGATGGCGGCCTCGCGATCGGCGTCGAGCAGCGACACCTTGATGCCGTCGACCTTGTCGGCGTGCTTGTGCATCAACGCCAGGACGGATTCGGCGGCCTCGTCCAGATCCGCCGATCCCCAGTAGCCGGCCAGCGCCGGGTCGAACATGTCGCCCAGCCAGTGCAGGATCACCGGCTGATCAACGTGGGCCAGCAGGGTGTCATAGACGCGGTGGTAGTCGTCGGGCGACTGCGCGGCCGCTGCCAGTGCGCGGCTGGCCATCAGGATGACGTGGGCGCCGGCCTCGCGGACCGCCTCGATCTGAAGCGTGTACGCGTCTTCGATCGCGTCCAGCGGGTGAGCGCCGGGTGGAAGGTGATCGGTGCCGGCTCCGCAGGCGAGCAGGCCGCCGGCCGAACGGGCCTCGGCCCCGCTGCGGTGGATGAGTTCCTTGGTGGCCGCCCAATCCAGGCCCATACCGCGCTGGGCGGTGTCCATCGCGTCGGCGACGCCGAGTCCGAGCGACCACAGATGGTGGCGGAACGCCATCGTGGCGTCCCAGTCCACAACGGCCGGCCGGCCAGGTCCGTTGTCGGCGTTCGGATCCGCGACGACGTGGGCGGCGGCGTAGAACGTCTTCACCGCTGAGCCCCCGGCTCCGCCGCCGTTTCAGCCGCCGTTTCAGCCGCCGGGTCGGCCGCTTCGAGCGGTGGGATGGTGATCTTGCGGCCCTCGCGGGCGGATTGGATCCCGAGTTCGGCCAGCTGTACGCCCCGAGCACCGGCGTACAAGTCGTGGGGGTAGGAGGTTCCGGTGTAGACGGAGGTCAGGAATTCCTCCCACTGCACCTTGAAGCCGTTGTCGTAGGCGTCGTTGTCCGGCACCTCCGTCCACTGTGCACGGAAGTCGTGGCTGACCGGCAGATCGGGGTTCCACACCGGCTTCGGCGTGGCGTTGCGGTGCTGCATGCGGCAGCCTCGCAGGCCCGCGACCGCGCTGCCGTGCGTACCGTCCACGTGGAAGCTCACCAGTTCGGTCCGGTCCACGCGGGTCGCCCAGGAGGCGTTGACCTGCGCGACGATCCCGCCCTCCAGCTCCAGGACGGCGTACGCGGCGTCGTCGGCGGTCGCCTGGTACTCCTTGCCGTTCTCGTCGACACGGGTCGGTATGTGGGTCACCGATTGGGCGTACACCGACCGCACCGGGGCGATCACGTGGTCGAGCACGTACCGCCAGTGCGGGAACATGTCGAGGATCATCCCGCCGCCGTCCTCGGCCCGGTAGTTCCAGCTCGGTCGCTGCGCGGCCTGCCAGTCACCCTCGAACACCCAGTACCCGAAGTCGATGCGCACGGCCAGGATCCGGCCGAAGAAGCCGGAGCCGACCAGCCGCTTGAGCTTGCGCAGGCCCGGCAGGTATAGCTTGTCGGCGACCACGCCGTGCCGTACGCCGGCGGCGTCGGCCGCATGGGCCAGGGCGAGCGCGTCGGCCAGCGACTCGGCCGTCGGCTTCTCGGTGTAGACGTGCTTGCCGGCCGCGATGGCCTTGGTGACCGCGGCGACCCGAGCGGTGGTCACCTGCGAGTCGAAGTAGATCTCGTTGGCCTCGTCGGCCAGCGCCGCGTCGAGATCGGTCGTGTACTGGGTCAGCCCGTGCTGCTCGCACAGTGCTTCCAGCTTCGCCGCGCTGCGCCCGACCAGGATCGGCTCGGGCAGCAGCACCTCGCCGCCGGGCAGGGTCAGGCCGCCCTGCTCGCGCAGGGCCAGGATCGACCGGACCAGGTGCTGGCGATAGCCCATGCGCCCGGTCACGCCGTTCATGATGATGTTCACCTTGCGCATCGTGACCTCACTCCTGGTACTTCGTACTTCGCTGTACCCCCGGTACTCCGCTGTTCTTCGGCGCGGCGCCCCGGCGGCCCTGCGGGGGGTGTCGCTCTGGGCAGTTCACAACGCCCGGCCGGACGTTTCTGACGGCCCGGATCCGACCTTCCGGTAGGAAAGCGCTTTCCGAGTGGCTGCGAGGCGGTACGTTACCGGGGTGCGAGACAAGACGTCAATACAACCGACCCTCCAGCAGGTGGCCGATGCCGCCGGGGTGTCGCTGGCCACCGCCTCCCGCGTACTGCACGGCAGCGGCGGGCGTACCGTTCGCGAGGAACTGCGGGCCCGCGTGGAGGCCGAAGCCGCGCGCCTGCGCTATGTGTCGCACGCGCCCGCGCAGGCCCTGGCCCGCGCGACCACCTCGATCGCCGGCCTCATCGTCCACGACATCGCCGACCCCTACTTCGCCGCCATCGCCGCCGGCGCCATGCGCGAGGCCCGCGAGCACGACCTCATGGTCATGGTCGCCTGCACCTTCCGCGAGCCGGCGGTCGAGCTGGAGTACATCGCCCGGCTGCGCGCCCAGCGGGCCCGCGCCATCGTCCTGGCCGCGTCCTCTTTCACGGGTACGCCGTTCGCATCCGACCTGGCCGACCGCCTTTCCGGGTACGCCGAGCAAGGTGGCCGGGTCGTGGCGATCGGCGACCACGGACCGACGATCGACGCCGTAGTTCCGTCCAATCGCGACGGTGGAGCGCTGGCGGCATCTCATCTGCTGTCGTTGGGACACAAGCGGATCGGCGTGGTGTCCGGACCGGCGGTGCTGACCACCGTGGCCGACCGGCTGGCCGGGTTCACGTCGCTGGTGCCCGAACCGGAGATCGAGGCCGGAGACTTCAGCCGCGACGGCGGGTACGCCGCCGGCCACCGCCTGCTGTCGGCCCACCCCGACCTGACGGCGATCTTCGCCCTCGACGATCTGATGGCCTACGGTGTGATCGCCGCCGCCCGCGATCTCGGGATCGGCGTACCGTCCCAGCTGAGTGTCATCGGATTCGACGACGTACCCGGCGCGGCCGACGTGGGGCCACCGCTGACCACGGTCCGGCTCGACCTCGCCTCGCTCGGCGCTCGCGTCCTGCAGCTCGCGGTGGCCGCGCCGGGCCCGGCCCGCATCACCGAGCCCTTCCCGGTGTCGCTGGTCGTCCGGTCGTCCACCGGCCCGGCCGCTTCGCTCTGAACAACCCTTCTCGCCCAGCGGTTCTGCATTGTTGACGGGCCCGGCTGCCTAGGAGGTGCCGTGTGCGTGGTCGCACAGGCGCTCCTCACCGGTTCGGATCTGTCCGGCGGAGTCGCCTTCGAGGGCCGCGAACGGGCCGCAGGGATGGGGGACGGTCCACACGTGGATCATCGGTGGTTCCATCTGGCGCAGCCGCCTGGTGCTCGGCCGGCAGCGCTGGCCCGGCTTGGTCACCTGAGCTACCCTCCAGGCCGACGGTTCCCCGGTGAAGCACAGGTCGGTGTGGACGTGCCACTGCATGAGGGCGTTGCGGAGATGCGACACCGAGTCCAGCGTGTCGCCCGGGTTGGCGATGAACATGGCGCCGCTGAGGGTCTTCTTCCGGGTCTTCTCGTCGACCCTGAACACCAGCGACTCGGGGTAGTCCGGGTCGAGGACCCGGCCGTCGGCGATGAGGTCCCACTTCACGAAGTGCTCGTAACCGGTGTGGGCGTCGCCGATCGTGCGGTAGCCCAGCGCGAAGACGGTCGCGAGGTCGGCGAACTGAGGCAGCTTCTGGAGGGCCGCGGTGACGATGGCCTCCGCCTTGGCCACCTCCTGCGCCGGTACGCCCGGCACGCCGCTCAGATCCACCGGCAGCGTCGCCGTGTACGGCACCGGACGGTGGGAGGCGTGCTCATGGTGGCTCGGGGTGACCATTGCCGGTATCACCAGAGCGGTGGCTGCCACGGCGGCCACGATCGCGTACGCCGGCCGGACGGGTGCCCGCCGGCCGATCAGGGTCGCGAGCGTACCGGCGACCGCGATCAGGGCCAGCGCTGCGGCGGTGGCGTCGGCGTACTGGATCCTCTCCGACACTTCGAGGCCGTCGACGAAGGGAACGCCGATGGTCTTCGCCAGCGCCCAGGCGCCTACGGCGGTGGCGTTGACGGCCACGCCGACCAGGCTGAGCCGGCGTACGGGCCGGGCCAGGGCCCAGGAGCCCCAGCCCAGCTGCGCGACGGCGGTCAGGGAGAAGGCGATCGCCGCCAGGGTCTCGGCGTGGACGCCGGCGGCGGTGGCGTGAACCGCGCCCGCGCCCAGCGATGCGATCGCGGCGACCACGAGTACGCCCGGCTTCTCCTCCATAGTGGACGACGTCTCACTCATAGCGGATCGCATCAAAGCGGGTGGTGGCGTTGAGCAGCGGCAGGGCGAGCGTGGACAGGGCGAGCGCGGCGAGTACGGCGCCGGCTGCGAAGGCGTACACCTCGGGATCCGGCCAGGACCAGGCCAGCCCGGCTCGCCGGGTGCCCGCGTACGCGAGCAGCATGCCGAGGACGACCCCGGCGGCCGAGGTGAGGAGCATGGTCGCGGCGGTCTCCAGGAACACGACCTGGCGCAGTTCCGACAGCCGTACGCCGGAGGCGCGCAGCAGCGCGAACGGGCGCCGCCGTTCGAGCAGGCTGCCGGTCATGCCGGCGGTCAGCCCGACGGTCGCCAGCAGCAGCACGAACAGGCTGGCGATATACAGCAGGTCTCCGAAGCCGGCGAACATGCCGCTGCCGTCGTGGTCGACCGGGTCCCGGTCGGTGTTGATGATCGCGTTCGGTACGAGGTTGGCCGCCTGTACGCGGACGCGGTTCTCGGCCGCCGGCGATCCGTCGGTGGGGATGTACAGCTGGCCGATGGGCAGGGTCGCGAAGTCCGGCGCGGGCTCGGTGACACTGGCCGCGTCGGATTCGGAGCACGAGATGTACCGCACTCGGGCCAGCTCCGTGCAGGACACCTCCATGAAGCCGAACTCGCTTCGCATCCGTACCGCCACCGTCTGCGGCGTCAGCAGCGAAGCGACCTGCGCCTGCGGTACGCCGCCGGTGTGCACCACGACCACGCCGGGCTTCGGCACCAGATACTGCGAATCGTCGGGCGGATCGAGCTGGCCGGCGATGCTGCCGAGGAAGGTCAATGTGGACACTGCGAGCACGACGATGCTGACCGTGCGGAAGGCGGCGTACGGGTCGGCCGCGATGCGGTGAGCCGCGATGACGCCGGGTACGCGGCGGCTGAGCCGGGCGATCGCCAGACCGGCGGCCCGGCACAGCCACGGTCCGATGAGGACGAACCCGATGACGTAGCCGGCCAGCGTCGCCATCACGAACGCCTCCGACAGCTGCCGGCCGAGCAGGCCCTCCAGCGGCTTCGCGGCGAGCGTACCGGCGAGCGCGGCGAGGAGCGGCAACGCCGTCCAGAAGGTCGGAACCGGCCGCCGGCCGAGGCGGCTGACCGTCAAGGGATTGGCGGAAGTCCAGTACAGCGACGTCGCCGGAGCGAGCATGACCAGCATCGGGGTGGCCGCAAGGATCAGTATCAGTGCCCACGGTGCGACGGCCACGTCCTCGGGCCAGAAGCGGCCACCCTGGAAGACGAAATACTCCGCCACGATCCGGCGAGCCCATTCATAGGTCGCCCACGCCAGGACGGCACCGGCCGCGGCGGCGAGCGCGGTCTCGACACCCGCGATGACCACAGTCTGCATGCGGGTGGCGCCGACCAGGCGGATCGCGGCGAGGCGCTGCTCGCGCTGGGCCCAGCCGACCCGGGTCACGATGAAGATCACGACGACGACCGGTCCAAGCAGTACCACGGCGCCGAACAACAGCAACACCTGGTGGAAGGAGGAGATCCCGACCAATCCCAGGCCGCCGAAGTTCAGATCGAAGCTGCGGACCTCGCTGACCGACCGGACTCCGCTCAGCTGGTCGGGCGTACGCCCGATGAGCGCGACGAGTTCGTTCTCGTGCGCCAGACCGGCCGGGCCGATGGTCATCGTGACCTCACCGGGGAACCGGTCATCCAGTTCATCGTCCGGTGTGGACGCGAGCAGCCGCTGCATCGCGGGGGACACGGCGACCTCACCCGGCCCTGGAAGCCGGTCGAGCCCGGGCGGCACCGGCGGGTCCTCGCCGAGCGCGGCGACGTAGGCCCGGGTCAGGGGGGTCCCGTTGTGGTAGTCGCTCACGGCCAGGAACAGCGCGCCATCCCTGGTCTGCGCCGCTGGTACCGGACCTTGCGAATCGGGGCTGTAGGCGTACGCGGCATCCTGCCAGCCGTACCGCTCCCCGCGTCCCTGCGCAGCCGCCGCAGCGGTCAGCGCGAGGAGCATGAGAGTCAAGCCGATCCAGACGCCGACCGCTGTGTAGGCCAGGCGCCACATCGCTTGCCGGCCACCGGCCAGCGCGAGCCGCAGGGCGAGGCGGGCGATCACGCGGCACCGACCTGGATCGCGTTCAGGCCGTCGCGGATCACCACGGTCCGGTCGGCGTGGGCGGCGACCCGGGCCTCGTGGGTGACGACGATGACGCTGGTGCCGTTCTCCCGGGCCGTGTCGACGATCAGGTCCATCATCTGGTCGGCGGCGAAGGAGTCGAGGGAACCCGTGGGTTCGTCGGCGAAGACGACGCGGGGATGGGCGATCAGAGCACGGGCCAGCGCGACCCGCTGCCCCTGACCGCCGGACAGCTCGCCGGGCAGCCGGGTACCCAGCCCGTCGAGGTCGAGCCGGCGCAGCCAGCCGGCGGCGGCCGCCAGGGCCGTCCGGCTGTTCTTTCCGGCCAGGCGCAGCGGCAGCGCGATGTTCTCGATCGCCGGCAGTTCGGGCACCAGCTGTCCAAACTGGAAGACGAACCCGAACTCCGTGCGGCGCAGCTGAACCCGTTCGCGGTCGGGCAGCTGGTCGATGCGCCGCCCGGCGAAGTGCACCTCGCCGGCGTCCGGCGCGAGAATGCCGGCCAGGCAGTGCAGCAACGTGGACTTGCCGCAGCCGCTCGGGCCCATCACCGCGACGATCTCGCCCGCCGCTACGGAGATGGAGGCGCCGCGCAGGGCCGGGATGAGCCCAAAGGACTTGTGCAGATCACGGCCGATCAGCAGGTCGGTCATCGCGCACCTCCTCGGCGAGCGCGGCCAGCCGGGACTCGGTGTGGTCGAGCCAGCGCAGGTCGGCCTCGATGTGGAACAGCTGGAAGTCGATGAGGATGGCGTCCTGGGTCGTGGTCGCCCGGCGGCGCGCGTGGGTCAGCCGCGTCATGGCGGCCAGGTGAGTGGCGCGCTGGACGTCGAGGAACCGCTTCGCCGAACGGCCGGAGATCAGCGCCAGCAAGACCTTGGTGAACAGCACGGAGTGCAGCAGCGGCTGCGGCTCCTCCGGTTCGCTGAGCCAGGCGTCCAGATCGGTGACGCCCTCGGCCGTGATCGCGTAGCGCTTGCGGTCCGGCCCGGCACCGGCCTCGACGCCGAGCACCTCGGCTCGGCCGTCGCGCACGAGCTGGGCCAGGATGCGGTAGATCTGGCCGAACTGGATCGGCTTGGTCGCGGCGGCGAGCCGCCGGTCATACGACTGCTTGAGGTCATAGCCGTGCCGGGCCGACCCCTCCAGCAGCGTCAGCAGGGCGTACGAGATGGTCACGGGAGAACTATACACAGCATGTATACATGACGTAAATAGCCAACCGTGCTGCGGCGGATCTGACAGACTCGCGCAATGTCTTCGCAGGACGATCTCGATGCCGCCCGGATGGCGCGCATGCGGTGGAACACCGCCCTGTCGGAGGAGCACGCCGCGCTTCTCCTCGACCGCTTCGCGATCCCGCCGGATGCGCGCGTACTCGACCTCGGATGCGGTTGGGGAGAGCTTCTCCTGCGGGCGGTCGCCGGAACCGACGCGACCACCGGCATCGGTGTCGACACCGATGAGGAAGACATAGCAAGGGCGCGACGCCTCGCCGCCGAGCGGTCGCTGCCGGACCGGATCACGTTCGTCGAGCAGGACGCGTCCGGCTGGCAGGAACCCGCCGACCGCGTCATCTGCGTCGGCGCCTCGCATGCGTTCGGCGGTACAGCCGCCGCTCTGTCCGCATTGGAGCGTCTCGTCACCCCCGGCGGCCGGCTGCTGTTCGGCGACGTCTACTGGGAACGCGATCCTTCGGACAAGGCGGTCGAGTTCTTCGGCGAGGAGACGGTGCCGTTGCCCGGCCTCATCGAGTTGGCGCTGTCCGCCGGCTGGCGCGTCCTGCATCTGAGCACCGCCGACCAGCGGGAGTGGGACGACTTCGAGTCGACCTGGCGAGCCGGCCGGCAGGAGTGGCTCCTGCGCCACCCCAACGATCCCCGGGCCGCCGAAGTACGCGAGGAGGTCGACCGGCAGTTGCGCGAGTACGTCGGCGTTTACCGCGGCGTACTCGGCCTGGCCTACCTCGTGCTCGGTCGGGCGTGACGGCTGCGATCGCCGCCACGCCCGAGGTTGTACGCCTACCCGGCCGTACAGGACCGGATCTGTGGTCGCGCCGTGGAGTTGCCGTTGAACATCGTGGTGAAGCCGAACGTGTTGCCGTTGCCGTTGGGACGAACGGTCATGATGAAGCCGGTGCTGTCCCAGCTCGGACTGCCGTTCCAGACCGCCGACACGCGCTGCGGCGATGTCAGCGCCACGACCACCGTCCAGTTGTTGGTTCCGCTGACGGTGACCGAGGTGTTGTAGCGGTCGCCAAACACCGTTCCGGGCGTCACTGTAGTCGTGCAGCCACCGCCACCACCGGAGGGCGGCGGAGACGAGGGCGGCTGGCCGTTGTTGAGCGCGGTCAAGACCGAGTTGTACGCCGCCTTCTTCGCGCCGCCGCCGGTGAACAGCAGCGGGCTCTCGCCGGAGCGCCACGAGTCGCTGTCGCGGATGCCCCACACGGTGATGCCGGTGCAGCGCGAGACCGCCAGGCAGTCATTGGTGACGCTCGTGTACGGCCCGGTCGGCGCGTTGGTGATGTCGAGTTCGGTGATCTGGACGTCGACGCCCAGCGCGGCGAAGCTCGACAGCGTCGTCCGGTAGTTGCTCGGGTAGCTCGATCCGCCGGTGAAGTGGGATTGGAAGCCGACGCAGTCGATCGGCACGCCGCGGTTCCTGAAGTCCTGCACCATCCGGTACACGGCCTGAGTCTTGGCCGCGGTCCAGTTGTCGGTGTTGTAGTCGTTGTAGCACAGCTTGGCGTTCGGGTCGGCCGTCCGCGCGGTCCGGAACGCGACCTCGATCCAGTCATTGCCGGTGCGCTGCAGGTTCGAGTCGCGCCGGGCGCCGCTGGTGCCATCCGCGAACGCCTCGTTCACCACGTCCCACGCGAACACCTTGCCGCGGAAATGGGTGGCGACGCAGTTGATGTGACTGATCATCGCGTTGCGCAGGGCGGTTCCCGACAGCGCCTGCATCCATTGCGGCTGCTGGGAATGCCAGGCCAGGGTGTGGCCCTTGACCCGCATGCCGCGCGACGTCGCGTAGTTGACGATCTGGTCGGCCGGGCCGAAGGTGCAGTTGCCCTGCTGCGGCTCGGTCGCGTCGATCTTCATCTCGTTCTCGGGCGTGACCTGGTTGAACTCGCGGTTCAAGATCGTGGTGTACGCGCTGTCGCTGAGCTTGTTCGCGGCGACGGCCGCGCCGTAATACCTGCCACCACGTTCGGCGGCGGACGCACCGAGCGTACTCGCGGCACTAGCGGTACCGGGCAGCGTCAGTACGCCCGCGACGGTCAGCGCGGCGGCCGCGCCGAACGCGAGCTTGGTCCACTGGGGACCGCCGAGCCGTTTCCGGCCGGTCGATGGAGCGGGATGGTTGGTCATGTCCGACCTCTTCTGCCGGGCAGCGGCCGCCCGAGGGCGGGGCGGCGACGCTGGTAGGGGGACGGGGACTGGGCAGAACCGGGACCTCCGGCGGGAACGGTCGCCATCGATCCCGGTGGGTCGAAAGTATGGCAGCGAACCGGAAATCTGGTCAACACTTCCGGAAGTTTTCAGTCCCTTCCGGCCCTGGGTCGCGCCCGCTACCGACGCGATGCTGAACCGGTTCATAACACTTCTGGCTGGACTGTTTCCGCAACCCTTCCGGTAGCTGTGGCGATCAGTCCCGGCTACTGTCCAGGACGGACAGCGCTACCCGGCCGGCGCGCTCCAAGAGTGAGACGGCGTACGCCATTGGGTATGGGCGCAGCAGAGGGTGCCCGCCTCGGCGCTGAGATCGGTGGTGACGTCATGGAGATGTGGGATCTGTGGTTCCCGCAGGCCGGTGCGACCGGCGTGTCGTTCGCACGCAGCCGCGTAGACGGCCGCGTGGCCGGGTCGGCGGTGCTCGTGCACGCCGCGCCGCCCGTGTTGAACGTGACCGTACGCGACGAGGACGGCGACGTCGTGGCCGAGGGCCTCGATCTGAAACGCCATCAACCCGGGCCGATGAGCGTACTGCTGCGGGAAGACCGCACGATCCGGCTGGAGGATTTGTGGCCGACCGACGACGATCTGGGCCGGTTGGTGATCCTGCCCGGTGGCGAGGCGGGAATCCTGGTCGGCTGGTGGCACGCCGATGACTACAGTGAATGGCGCTGGCGCGTCGAGTTCTCCAACCACCGGTAGCGCGTGCGGCCCCCGGTATCGGGGCCGCACGCGGTGGGGGATCAGCCGGTGTAGACGTGGACGTTGAGGTTGTTGGCGGCCTCGGTGATGCCTTGGAACAAGGCGTTCAGGCAGTCGCCGTCGTGCCCGGCGACGACTCCGATGTGGATGCCGCGAGCGTTGTGGCCGGAGTAGACCGCGCCACCGCTGTCACCGCCGTCGGAACAGTACTGGGCACGGGCGAAGCCGCCGGAGCCGTTCCAGTTGATCTCGACGACGTCGCCGCAGTCGGTGCCGGAGGTCGAGCCGCTGATGCAGACTCGCGTACCGACCGGGCTCGTGGCCGTGTTGGTGATGGTGTAGTCCGGGTCGAGGACGGTGTCGCCGGAGGCGTGGACGTAGACCCAGTTGCGCGGGTTCCAGCCGGCGACGTTGTTGATCGTCACGATCGAGTAGTCGTTGGCGCCCGCGCTGCGGTTGTGTACCGCGCCGACCGTGTGGAAGTTGCCGGTGCCGGGCTGGTACGCCGTGAAAACGGTGCCGATGGCGCCGCAGTGCCCGGCCGTCATCATGTACCACTTGTTGTCGCTGTTGCTGCGCGCGTTGAACGCCGTGGTGCACTGCGGCTGGCTGGTGTTGATGTACAGCCGGCTGCCGCCGCGCAACGGTGCGTCGCAGTCGAAGTCGCCGGCGAGCCACAGGCATGCCTGGTAGTCGATGCCAGTGTCCATTGAGGACTCAACCACGAGCCGCGACCCCAGCCGCGCCCTGGCCGCCGTCACCACGTCCTGCTGCGCGGCGCTGAGAGAGCCTATCGCCGGCACGCGCAGCACGGTCCGGTTGCGGTCCGGCTGGGTTGCCGAGCTGAGTTGTACGCCGGCCGCGTTGGCCGATCGCAGCGCACCGCCGAGCCACGCCGCGTCCTGCTCCAGTTGGGCGGCGCTGTAGCGTACCGGCACGAAGTCGGTGGCCGTACCGAGGCCGTATCCTTCCACTATGGATCGGGCCGCGGCCAGGTCGGTGCCGACCCATCCGATCTTGACGCGGCCGCCGTCGGCCGGGTCGAGCCACACCCCGCCGAACTGTCCGGTGGACTTGGCCAGCTGCTCGGCCATCCGCGTGGCCGGCTCCTGCCAGCCGATGCGCCGCCGGGCTTCGGCGATGGTCAGGCCGTAGTCTTTGGCGAGCGAGGTGACGGCGGGATCGGTCGCGTCGGCGAGGGTGCCGTCCGGCAGGCCCGCCGCGGCGGCTGGTACAGGAAGGGCGAGAACGAGTCCGAGGGCGAGGCTGGCCGCTGTGATGCGCATGGCGTGTCCCTTCGGTCGCAAATATATTGACCGAACGCTATCAACGAGAATCGAAGGTTGTCGTTTTATGACTAATGAACGACTGTTGATGGCGGTGGGCGCGTCTCGATCGCGCCGCTCTCGTGGAGGGAGACGCCGGTGTTCGAGCGGTTCACCGACCGGGCGCGCAAGGTAGTGGTCCTGGCCCAGGAAGAAGCCAGGCACCTGAACCACGACTACATCGGGACGGAGCATCTGCTGCTCGGCCTGATCCATGAGGGCGAAGGCATAGCGGCCAGGGCGCTGGAGGATCTGGGTGTCTCGCTGCAGGGTGCGCGCCAGCAGGTGGAGGAGGTCATCGGCCGGGGCCGGCGCAATCCCGGCAGCCACATCCCGTTCACGCCCCGGGCCAAGAAGGCGCTGGAGCTGAGCCTGCGCGAGGCGTTGCAGCTCGGCCACGACTACATCGGCACCGAGCACATCCTGCTCGGCGTGATCCGCGAGGACTCGAGCGTCGCCGCTCGGATCCTGACGCGGCTGGACGCCGACGTCGATCAGGTGCGCCAGCAGGTCATGCTGCTGCTCTCCCGCGGTTCGGCCGCGGGCTGACCCGGGCGGCCAGCGGGACCGCGCGTGTCCGTCGGGTTCGCAACCGGGCGGGCGCATTGTGACAATGACCGCGCGATTGTTACCTTGGGCGGCAAGCCGACGCGGGGAGGTGGCATGAGGAGCGGTGCGGCCGCCGGGCACTCCGGCTACTTTCATCAGACCGCGTTCTACGGCACCGACGACGAGTTCCTCGCGCTGGTAATTCCGTTCGTGCGGGAGGGCCTCGACGCGGGCGATCCAGTCGTCGTCGCGTTCGCTCCCGCCAATCAGACCCTGGTGCAGCGGGCCCTGCCGCGCGACGCGAGGGTCACCTTCATCGACGGCGCCGTGCAGTACGCCCGCCCCGCCACCGCGATCCGCGAGTACAGCCACATCGTGGCCAGCCACGTGGCGGCCGGTGCCACGCAGGTACGCATCACCGGCGACGTCCCGCACCCCGGATTGGGCGTCCCCTGGGACTGGTGGGCTCGCTACGAGGCGGCCGTCAACGTCGCTTTCGCCGGCTTCCCGATGTGGGGCCTGTGCCCGTACGACACCCGGATCACGTCCGGCGACGTGCTCGACCACGTCCGGCGTACGCACCCGTTCATCGCGACGACGGAGGGTGGTGCGGTCAATCCCGGGTACGAGCCGGCCCAGCCGCAGTTGCCGCAGTGGGCGTGGTCGGACCCGATCGAGTCGACGCCGCCCGCCCTGATCCTGGTCGATCCGCTGCCGTCGACGGCCCGGGTGGCGATCGCCACGGCCGGCCGGGTCAGCGGTCTGTCCGATGCGGACATATCCGGCTTGATGCTGGCCGTCACGGAGGCGCTCAGCAACGGCATTCTGCACGGCCGGGCGCCGACGCGCCTGCGCCTGTGGACCGGCCCGGACCGGGTCGTCGCGACGGTCACCGATCAGGGCGACGGCCCGAAGGATCCGCTCATCGGGCTCGTGCCGCTCGCCCCCGCTTCGGCCGGCGTCGGCGGCCAGGGACTGTGGCTGGCCCACCAGATGTGCAGCTACATGACGCTGCAGCGGGACGCGATGGGGTTCACCGTCCGCATGATCGCCGGCACGGTCGCCGCCGCCTAGACCGACAGCGCCGCGGCCAGCTCGACGAGCGCGTCGATCATGAGGTTGCGGGGGTCGGCACGCCGCCGAACCTCACCCGAAGTTCATGATCAACGCGGGTGGTGGGGGGTGGGGGCGGGCGCGACCGAGGAGCGGACGACGATGTGGGTGCCGAGGGTCGTCCGTTGCCGGCCGTTGACCTGCAACGCCATCCGTACCGCGGTCCGGCCCAGCTCCTCGTGCGGCAGGTGGACCGTGGTCAGCGGCGGGTTGAGGTCCTCGGCGAACGGGGTGTCGTCGAAGCCGATGACACTGATGTCATCCGGCACGCGCCGGCCCGCCTCCCGCAGAGCCGCGATGGCGCCGGCGGCCGTGTGGTCGTTCGCCGCGAAGACCGCTGTGAACGGCACGCTCCGATCGATCAAATCGCGGGTCCGCCGATAGCCCGACTCGCGGCTCATCTCGCCGTGCGTGACCAGTCGCGGATCAACCTCCACGTGGTACGCCGACAGCGCGTCGCGGTACCCGTCGATGCGCTGCTCGCTGGTGCTGAAGCCGGCGTACCCGGCCAGCAGGGCGATCCGGCGATGGCCGGCCGACAGCAGGTGCGCGGTGGCGGCGTACGCACCACCGGTGTTGTCGTAGCCCACGGTGATGGCCGGCACGTCGGGGCCGAGCGACGGCCGGGCGCACAGCACCAGCTTGGAGCCGGCGTCGGCCAGGCCGTGGGCGTACCGGCGCATCCGCTCGCGGTACTCGTCGGTCTCGATCACGCCGCCGACCAGGATCACGGCGTCGGCGTGCTGCTCGCGCATGAGCTTGACGATTTCGAGTTCGCGGTCGGTGTCGCCGTGGGTCGTGCCGACCAGGCAGAGCCGGCCGTGCGCGGCGGCCTCCTGCTCCACGCCCTGGGCGATGTACGCGAAGAACGGTGTGACCGCCTCCTGCATCACGATCGCGATGATCTTCGATGTCGCGCCGGAGAGGGCCCGGGCGTGTGCGTTGACCACGTAGTCGAGATCCCGCACGGCGCGCTGGATCCGGGTCCGGGTGGCGGTGGAGACCGGGTAGTCGCCCGACAGCGCCCGGGAGACCGTCGCGACCGACACCCCGGCGGCGCGGGCGACGTCTCGAATGGTGGGGCGCTTGGTCGGCTGGCTCACGATCTACTCCGGCTGGAAACGCTTGTGAAAGCGGTTACTGTCCTCGTATTCTGCCAGCCATGCCCTCGCTGCACCAGATCCACGGCGCTGTTTCTGCGCATCGTGAGGGGTGGTCGCGGGCCGTCGTCCAGCTCGCGGCGCCGGCCACGCGCATCGCTGCCCTCGGCCCCGATCGCCAGCCCGTACACGGCTCCAACCACGATCCCGGTGCGACCTGGTTCGAGCTGGTGACCCGGCCGCTGTGGGGGCTGGCGCCGCATGCCGCCGGTGGTGGGACGGCCCCGCAGCAATGGGACGAGTTGCGCACCGCGCTCACGGCGGCGGTCGACCCCGGCCACCCCTGGTACATCGGCGAGCCGGCCGACCGCGATCAGCGCATCGTGGAGTCGGCCGCGGTCGGCTACGCCCTCGCGGCCGCACCGCAGCAGATGTGGGATCCGTTGAGCGGCAAGGAACGCGACCACCTCATCAGGTGGCTGTCGGCGGCCGCGCGGGCCGAACCGGTGGACAACAACTGGCACTTCTTCCCCGTGCTCGCGGCGGCGGGGTTGCGCGCGGTGGGCGTACACGTGGATGGGCATGGGCACCTGGACCGGCTCGAAGAGTTCGCGATCGACGACGGCTGGTACGCCGACGGGCCGGGTCGCGCGGCGCGCGACTACTACGTGCCGTTCGGTTTCCACTTCTACGGCCTGTTGCTGGCGGGGCTGGGCGCGGTGGATGAGGCGTGCGCGGAACGTTTCCGCGAGCGGGCGGCGACGTTCGCGCGGCAGTTCCAGCACTGGTTCGCGGCCGACGGCGCGGCCGTGCCGTTCGGGCGCAGCCTGGGCTACCGGTTCGCGCTGGGCTCGTTCTGGCCGCTGCTGGCCGCGGCGGACGTGGCGGCGCTGCCGTGGCCGGTGGTACGCGGCCTGGCCGAGCGGCATCTGGCGTGGTGGTGGCGGCAGCCCGTGGCCCACGAGGACGGCAGCCTGAGCGTCGGGTACGCCTACCCCAACACCGGCGTCGTCGAGCAGTACATGGCGGGCGGATCGCCGTACTGGGGCATGAAGTTCTTCGCCGGGCTGGCCGCGCCCGCCGAGCATCCATTCTGGACGCAACCGTCGGCGGCGGCGGAAACCGAGCCGGTGGTGGAGGTCCAGCGCGCCCCGGCGATGATCCTGACCCGGGACGATCGCGGCGACGTCGTGGCCCTCGCCGGGCAGCACCCGACCTGGAACGCTCGCGGCGGCGCGGCCAAGTACGCCAAGTTCGCGTACTCGACGCTGGCCGGGTTCAGCGTGCCGGCCGGGGGAGAAGGGCTGGAGAACGGCGCGTTCGACAGCACTCTCGCGCTCAGCGACGACGGCGTGCACTGGCGTACGCGCACCGCCGGGACCGCCGTTGTCGACGATGGCGTACTGGTGCTGCACTGGCAGCCGTGGACGGACGTGTCGGTGGAAACCCGGCTGTGGGCCGGCGATCGAGGGCACATCCGCGAACACCGGATCGTCACCGGCCGGGCGTTGCACACCGCAGAGGGCGGGTTCTGCGTACCGTGGCCGGGGCCGGGCGGGCAACCGGACGGAACGCAAGCGGGTCCGGGCGGCGCGTCAGCCGTCGCGGGCGGGCTCGACAGCTCTATTGTGGACGAAACCGGGGCCCGTACGGGTGAGGTCGTCTGGCCGATGCCCGGATCGCACATCCTGTTTCCCCGGACCGTACTGCCGGCGCTGCGGG
>Ga0114129_10001925_pt1 | contig 28355 bp, 29 predicted proteins | sample RhiMetdeltSRZDD1_FD_80071 | JGI IMG/M metagenome (GOLD analysis project Ga0114129, IMG submission 80071) | Populus rhizosphere microbial communities from Tennessee, USA - Rhizosphere MetaG P. deltoides SRZDD1 (version 2) (version 2) | ecosystem: Host-associated > Plants > Roots > Rhizosphere >... | reverse complement strand
GGTTTTCCCATTTCCCATCTTCCATTTCCCATTCAGGATGCGTTTTTCAGCAGCCTGTTCGGCATTGACGTGTCACCGTTGTCTGAGTTCATCGACGGTAACCGCGGCTGGCCCGAACTTGCCAACAACGATGCCGGCGGCGCGATTGGCGAGCTGCGCGGCCTGCACCAGCGACGCGCCGGCGGCCAGGGCGAGCGCGAGCGCGCCGATGACCGTATCCCCGGCGCCGGTGACGTCGGCGACTTCGCGCGCCTCCGCAGGCAGGTCCGCGGCGCCATCCGGTCCGAGCAGCGTCATCCCATGCTCGCCGCGGGTGATGAGCACGTGCTCGCAGCGCGCGCGCGCGCGAAACCGCTCGGCGACGGCGCGCGCGTCGTGATCTGATCGGATCCGCTTGAGCGTCACCGCCTCTGCCTCGTGATGATTGGGCGTGACGAGCGTTGCGCCCTCGTAGTAGCTGATGTGCGGGACCTTGGGGTCGACGAGCACCGGCACACGTCGCCGCTTCGCTGTTTCGATGCAGGCGCGCGCCACGCGGGTCGAGATGACACCCTTCAGGTAGTCGGAAATCAGCACGACCTCCGCGGATGACGCTGCGCGATCGATGTTCGCAACGATGGCCTCTTCGACGGTCCCGAAGACCTCTGCATCGCCCTCGTAGTCGATCCTCGCCACCTGCTGGTTTCTCGTCGTGACGATGCGGAGCTTCCGCGTGGTGCAGCGTGACGGATCCGGAACGATTCCGGAGGTGTCGATCGCGAGGCGGGAGAGTTCGGTTACCAGCCGTTCGCCATCCGGATCGTTCCCGACGACGCCAACCGCATGCACGTGACCGCCGAGCGCGGCGACGTTCGACGCCACGTTCGCGGCACCTCCGAGCCGATACTCTTCCCGCGCGAATTGCACGACGGGCACTGGCGCTTCAGGCGAGATGCGATGAACCTGGCCGAAGACGAAGTGATCCAGCATTACGTCGCCGACGATCAGCACAGAGCGGCCTGACAGGCGATCGAGCAGCTGATCGGGCGCCGCCATCTCAATACTCAGCGCTGATTCGTGTCGGCAGTCATGGATGCGAATCGTGACAACCGTGAATCTGATTCAAGCGCCTGGCCACTGTGTCGCATCGGCTGAAGAAACGGCCCAAGGGCATCCCACGAAGGCCACTCGGATACGAAGATGGGATCTGACAAGGCGGACTAGGCAGCACGCGTGTGTTGCCCGAACGCCGGAGCGGTCGCCGCGGGGACGCGGTCCGCGGCGTACGGCAGCGTAACGAGGACGAGGAACAGCATCAGGAACTCGGAGTCGCCGAAGTTATGCTCGAACATTCCGGCGCCGAGCATCGCCACGACTCCAGCGAGCGCAGCGGTCGGCAGCGAGGGCAGCGGCGACGATCGAAGCTTTCGAGCGAAATCGCGAACGAGAGTGACGACGAACCAGATCCAGATGCCAAGGGCGGGCAGGCCACGCTCGGCGGCGATCTGAAGAGGAACGTTGTGCAGATGCGGATTGAGCTGTTTCGTTGCGCTCGGATCGCGATAGTGCGGATAGACCTGGATGATCATATCGGGCCCGACCCCAGTGAGCGGGAAGTCCCTGATGATGTGCAACCCCGAGCGCACCATCGCCAGGCGATCGCGATTCGTCGGATCGGTCAGGCTGAAGGTGGAATACAGTCGGTCGCTGATTTGCCGCGGCGCAAACCCAATGAAGAGCGCGGCCGCGACCGGCAGAATTGCGAGCAGCCGGAAGTCGCGCAGGATGAAGAGCAGACCGATCCCGGCACACGCGCCCACCCACGCGTTTCGGCTGAACGTCAGCGCGAGCGCCACGACGATGGCCGGCATGATCAGCGCGGCCCACATCCGATCCTGCCGGCGGAACATCAGGCGAGCGGCTGCGATGCACGCGACGAGCATGATCACGCCGGAATACGTCATGTAATGACCCAGGCTGCCCTGCACCCTGCGGCCAAGATTGTCGTAGTTCAGGATCGCGTACTGAAGAATCCCGTATACCGCGTTCAGCGCGCCGACCGTGATGATCACGTCGACGGCGGTCAGCGTCCGGCGACCGCGCGCCAGGCGGTAAACGATGGGGACAATTGCGAACAACAGGAGCTGTTTCGCCTTCAGAAAACTGACCTCGGGGCGGATCGAGAACGCCGACGACACGAGCGTGACCCCCGCGTAGGCCAGGAGCGGCCAGAACATCGGCGGCACTTCGATCCGCTCGCGGCGATGAATGACGAGCGCGAGCCAGAGGAGTGCAGTGAGACCGAGAAGGATCCCCGACGCGGCAATCGAGATCTGCGGCGCCGCCGCGAACCCGAGCAGCGAGACGTACGCTGCGCGCTCGAGCCCGATGGCACGGACGTCAGCAGGCTCCACCATCGTCGTCACGCGCTTCGCCTCAATGCTCGTTCTGCCGCCGTAATCACCTTCTCGGCGGACAGTGTCGTCAGGCATCGGAAATCACCAGGTAGACAGACGCGCTGATCGCAGGGTCGGCACGCCAGACCCTCGACCGCCACGGACTCGCTCGGCAGACGCGGATCGCGCCACGGTGCCGAGCGCGCCGCCAGCGTGGGACCAAAAATGGCGACGATCGGCGTCCTCGAAGTCGCCGCGATGTGGAGCGGTCCCGTGTCGCCGCCCACGAACAGACTGCTGCGCTCGACCAGCGCCCGCAGCTCGGCCAGATCGAACTCCCCGAATTCCACGAGACGATCGGCGCGATCCGAACCGAGCTCGGCGCGCGCGGCACTTGCGATCCGCATGGCGGCCACCCGATCGGATGGACCTGAGCTCAAGAGAATGCGGCGCAACGGGTCCGCTACGGCAAGAGCAGCGATCAGTCGCACGAACGCCGGCTCAGGCCATCGCCGGAACGGATTACCTGCGCTGACGTGCACCAGTATCAGGGCGTGATGCGGCTCGACGCCCGCATCGCGCAGCCGTTGAGAGATCCGCCGCGCGACGAAGGGGTCGACCGGCATCTCGACGGGATCGCGTGACGGATCCGGCTCCACTTCGGGCCAGCCGTCAATCGCGTCGAGCAGATCCCACTGGTTCGCGACGGAGTGCCGCGGATGAAGGCCCGGCGGCCGATAAACCGTCCGCGTGTACAGCCAGCTCCGCCCCTCGACATCGTAACCGACGCGTTGCGGCGCGCCAGTGGCACGGGCGAGCCAGGAGCTGCGTGGCCCGCCGTGGAGGTCGAGTACGATGTCGAACCGCGCAGCACGCAGTCTGCGCGCAAGCCGGACATCGTCAGCGATGCGGCGCCAGCCGCGGCTTCGCGTGACGACGATCAATTCGTCAATGTGAGGGTTGCGCGCGACGACGGCCGCCGCTTCGCGCTCGACGAGGTAAGCGAGATGTGCATTGGGGAACGCTCGGTCGAGCGCTCTCAGGAGCGGCGTCGTGAAGACCACGTCGCCGATGAGCCGCAGCCGGATCAGGAGAATCTTCACTCAGGCCCCTCGACTGAGCTCGGGGCAGCCCCTCGACGCCGCTCGGGGCAGGGCATCACTGTTCGATCGTGGCCTCGTCGAGCAGCATGACCGGGATGTCGTCCTTGATGGGATACACCCGTTTGCATTGAGCGCATTTGAGCGCAGTCCCGTTCTTCACGAGGTCGACTTTTGTCTTGCAGTTCGGACAGGCGAGTATCTCCAGCAATTCGGGATCAACCGGCATCGTGAATGCTCCAAATTGTGAATTGCGAATGGTGAACTAGGACGCTTGGCAGCCGGTTCCGCGCCACGGACGACTTCGACACGAAGCAGACGCTGAAATCTTCCGAGCGGCGCGTCGGGGCCAGAAGCCACTCAATTCACCATTCACGATTCTCAATTGCTCTGTTCACACGCACTATATCAGACGGGTTTGCGTCTTACGGCGCGCTGAGGTCATTATATTCATGCAGATGCAGCTTCTCGTGATGCTTCTGGTGGCCGCTGGGCTGGCCTCGCCGGTCATCGCTCAGCAGTCGAAGAACCCGCCGGCGCCCACGGCGACCCAGGATCCTTCGTACTATTTCCTGCTCGGACGTTACCTCGAGGGAAAAGGACAAGTCGAGGAAGCAATCACCGCACAGAAACAGGCGATTGCGCTCGCGCCTGATTCGGCAGAGCTGCGCGCCGAGCTCGCGGGTTTGTACGCGCGTCAGGACCGGGCGATTGAGGCGCTCGATGCAGCCGAAAGCGCGCTGAAGCTGGATCCCGAGAACAAGGAGGCGAACCGGATCCTCGGATCGATCTATTCCGCTCTTGCAGACCAGGGACAGGCGCTTCGACCGGGTGACAAGCCCGCCCAGTACGTCAGTCGGGCGATCGCCGCTCTGGAAAAAGCGCGCCACGAGAACGCGTTCGATGTTTCGCTCGAGTTTACCCTCGGTCGTCTGTACGTGCAGAGCGGGACATTTGCGAAGGCGGTTCCGATCCTGCAGCGAGTCGTCGACGACCAGCCCGGATATGTGGACGGCGCGTTTCTGCTGGCAACGGCGCAGGAAGGAGCAGGGAACCCGGCGGAGGCAATCCGGACTCTCGAGCGCGCCCTTCGTGATAGCCCGAACTTCTTTCGCGGACAGTTGCGGCTTGCTGAGATTTACGATCGCCAGCAGCGATGGGCGGACGCGGCGGACGCGTATGCGCGCGCGCAGGCGCTGAACCCGCGCGCAACGGCGCTCACAGGCCGTCGTGCGGCGGCGCTGATCAACGGGGGCAAACCTGACGAGGCGCGCGAGCTTCTGCAGAAGCTCGTCGGGGTCCAGAACGGATCAACCGATCCGGCGCTTCTGTACCTGCTCGCCGAGGCGCAGCGTGCGACGAAAGATCTCGCGGCCGCTGAGGCAACTGCGCAGAGAATGCTGGCGTCGAATCCGCAGGACGTCCGCGGTCTCCACGTCCTTGCAGTCATTCAGCAGGAAAAGGGAGACGTGAAGGGAGCCGAGCGCACGTTGCGCGATCTGATCGCGCGCGAACCCAACGATGCCAATGCGCTCAACTCGCTCGGCTACATGCTGGCAGAACGCGGCGATCGCTTGGAGGAAGCCGTCGATCTCGTGAAGCGGGCGTTGAGCATCGAACCGTCGAATCCCTCGTATCTCGACTCGCTTGGCTGGGCGTACTTTCAGCTGGGCCACCTCGATTTGGCCGACCCGCCGCTGACCGAAGCCGCCGCAAAGCTTCGCGAGAGCTCGGTCGTGCAGGATCACCTCGGCGATCTCAGATTCAAGCAGAAGCGCTACGACGACGCGGCCTCCGCGTGGGAACGAGCGCTGGGCGGAGACGGTCGCGACATCGACCGGGCAAAGATCGAGCAGAAGCTCCGCGCCGCGCGGTCCCGCCTGGAGCCGCGGTGAGCTCGGGCACGCTCCAAGGAGTGTCGCCTGTCGTTTGCGGTTCGCTCGCGGTCGCGCTGGTTTCCTGCGCACCCACAGTCCCCGCCCTCCCGTCCGGTTCCGGAACGCCGTTCCCTGAAGCCGCAACAGCCTACGCCGAGGCTACCCAGCAATGTCGCGGTGTGCGCACGCTGAGCGCGGAGCTCCGCCTGTCGGGTCGCGCTGGTCGAACGAAGCTGCGCGGCCGCATCCTCGCCGGCTTCGCCGCACCTGCTCGCTTGCGTCTCGAAGCTCCCGCTCCGTTCGGCCGTCCTGTGTTCGTGCTCGTGGCGGACAACGGGGATGCAACGCTTGTCCTGTACAAGGCAGGCCGCGTGCTGCAAGGCGCTCCGCCGGATGCGATCGTCGATGCGCTCGCAGGTGTCGCGCTCAACCCCGATCAGCTGCGGTCGGCGATCGCCGGATGTGGCTTCGGCGCGACGACAGCGACGGCCGGTCGCACCTATCCCGGCGACTGGGCGTCGGTCGACGCAGATGGGTCGACGAACTGGCTGCATCGCGCGGATGGCGCCTGGCGCGTGGTCGCTGCATCGCGCGACGGGATGGAGATTCGGTACGAGAATTCTTCGTCGGGCCGTCCTTCGACCGTCCGGGTTCGCACGAGGAAGTCCGGATCCGCAACGGAGCTCGCGATCACGTTGTCGCAGGTCGAGATCAACACCGAGTTGGGCGCGGAGGTATTTCAGGTCGAGGTCCCGCGCGATGCCGCGCCAATCACGCTCGAGGAGCTGCGCGAAGCGGGCCCACTCGGATCGAGCGGCCAGGACGAGCAGACGCGTCGGTCGGGAACCGCGCGACGGTGAGGAAGTCATCAGTCGTCGTTGGTCGCGCCCACGCGAAGGTCAATCTGGATCTCCGTGTGCTCGGGACGCGTCCGGACGGCTACCACGAGCTCCGTACGGTTTTCCAAAGCATCGAGCTCCACGACACGGTGACCTGCTCGTCGCATCGGGGCTCGTTCACGTTGAGATGCCGCACGCCCGGGATTCCGCTCGACGAGCGGAATCTGATCTGGCAGGCGGCCAACGCGCTGTGGACGGCGATCGGCCGTCCCGGCGAGCCGCACGATACGCAGGTCGTGCTCCAGAAAACGATTCCCGTAGCCGCCGGGCTCGGGGGCGGGAGCGCCGATGCGGCCGCGGCCTTGACGACGCTCGCTCGCCTCTGGGGAGGCGCGCCGCTTTCGCTTCTCCGCGAAGTTGCCGCGGGAATCGGCGCGGATGTGCCCTTCTTCCTCTCGGGCGGCACGGCGCTCGGTCTTGGCCGTGGCGAGGAAATCTATCCTCTCGTCGATCTGCCCACGCATTGGGTCGTCATCGTTCGTCCGCCGTACGGTGTGTCGACGGCCGAAGCGTATGCGTGGTACGAGGAAGATCGCGCGGCCGGACTTCGCGATCCCCGCGAGCTGCAGATCCTCCCCGTGCCGTGGCCGACACGCGCCGCTCAGATGATCAATGACCTCGAGCCGCCGGTCGTTCGTCGGCACCCCGAGATTGGCGCGTTCAGGGCGGCGCTGCGCGAGGCTGGCGCGCTGGCCGCATCAATGACGGGCAGCGGCTCGGCGGTATTCGGTCTGTTTCGCAGCTCGACGGCCGCCGCGCGCGCGGTCAAGCCGCTCTCCCGCGGCGGCATCAGGGTGCTGCTGACGCGCACGTTGAACCGCGCCGAGCACGAACGACGAAGTCGCGCGACGGCGCGACGGACGTGAAGGTCCCGGCGGTGAATTTGAAAGATGCCGCGCGACCGTATAAACTAATCCTCTTCCGGATGCGCCTGGGGCCGCGCCCGGGTGGCAGTCGGGCGAGTAGGAACCACGACCCCGGGTTCGGCGGGTCCGGCTGAAGCCGGACGCCACGATGGGGCGTGGCCAAGCGGTAAGGCGCGGGACTTTGGATCCCGTATTCGAAGGTTCGAATCCTTCCGCCCCAACCACCTATGAGTCGTGGTCAGCTGAAACTGTTCTCCGGCAGCGCGCATCAGGCGCTGGCCGAGGAAATCGGGGAGTTTCTCGGCGTTCCGCTTGGCCACGCGCGTCTGCAGCGGTTCCCGGACACCGAGGTCTCGTTCCAGATCGACGAGAACATCCGAGGCACGGACGTCTTCGTCGTCCAGCCGACTTGTGCGGACGTCGACCGGAACCTGATCGAATTGTGCGTGATGATCGACGCGTTCCGGCGCTCGTCGGCGTCGCGCATCACGGCCGTGATTCCGTACTACGGGTACGCGCGCCAGGATCGGAAGGACAAGCCGCGCGTGCCGATCTCGGCCAAGCTCGTCGCGAATCTGCTGGGCGCGGCCGGCACGAATCGCGTCTTGACGATGGATTTGCACAAGGCGCAGATTCAGGGGTTCTTCGATATCCCGGTCGATCACTTGTTCGCGGCGCCGGTGATCATCGACTACTGCGCGCGGCTGGCGCATCCGGATCTGACGATTGTCTCGCCAGACGCGGGCGGCGCGGAACGCGCGCGAGCGTACGCGAAGCGGCTCGACGCCGAACTGGCGATCATCGACAAGCGGCGCAGCGACGACGGGACGGCGGAGGTCATGAACGTGGTCGGCGATGTTGGCGGCCGCACGTGCATCATCCAGGACGACATCATCGACACCGCGGGAACGATCGTGAAGGCCGCGATTGCGCTCAAAGAGAACGGCGCCAAACGCGTGCTCGCCTGCGCGGTGCACGGCGTGCTGTCGGGGCCGGCGATCGAGCGGCTCGAATCGGCGCCGATCGAGCAATTGATCATCACGAACACCATTCCCCTCAACAGCGAGCGGGTGCGGTGCTGCAGGAAGATCAAGCAGTTGTCGGTCGCGCGGCTCTTGGGTCAGGCGATTCGGAGCATTCACGAGGAGACGTCGGTCTCGTCGCTGTTCGTCTAGGCGACGGAGCAGGCTTTTGGCTCCAGGCTTTGGACTCTGGGCCAGACAAGACGCGGCTCTTGATTTGCGTTTTTGCGCTTTAGTCGAGGGCGAGAGTTAGGTACGACCACGCAAAGATGGTCGGGGCAAAGGTTGGCTGCGCGACGCGAACGAGCGCAGCGAGTGAGCCGCCGGAACGGGGCGAAGGGGTCCCCGCGAGCGACGGCGATAGGGGGTCCGGCGGGACGAAGTCCCCCGGAAAGAAAATGGACGCAACGCTGCAGGCGGAAAAGAGAGCGGGACGAGGGAAGAACGAGGCGCGCCGCCTCCGTTCGAACGGGCGGATTCCGGCCGTCGTATACGGCGCGGACAAGGGCAAGGCTGTCGAGATCGCCGTCGATCCGAAGGCGCTGATGAGGATTCTCCACTCCGAGTCTGGTGTGAACACGCTCATCGGACTCACGCTCGATGGCGGCGACACGCGCGTGCTGGTAAAGGAGTACCAGCTCGATCCGATCGACCACGAGTTGCTCCACGCCGACTTCTATCAGGTCGCGATGGACAAGACGCTGACGGTCACCGTCCCAATCGTCTTGAGGGGCGAGGCCCGCGGCGTGAAGCAGCAGGGCGGCATCGTGGACTTCGTCCACCGCGAGATCGCGCTCGAGTGTCTGCCTTCCGACATCCCGGAAAACGTCACGGTCGACGTCTCGGAGCTGATGCTCAATCAGGGAATCCGCGTGCGTGATCTGCACATCGAAGGCGCGAAGTGGAAGCCCGTGAGCGATGCGGACATGATGATCGTTCACGTCGTCGCGCTGAAGGCCGAAGAGCCGGCGCCTGCGGCGGTTGAAGTGGCACCAGTCGCTCCTGCGGAACCTGAAGTCATCAAGAAGGGCAAGACGGAGAAAGAAGGGGAATAAAACCCGGCTTCAGCCCCGTCCGGCGGCGCCGTGAATGAAGCTCATAGTCGGTCTTGGAAATCCGGGCCGCAAGTATGCGGGCACGCGACACAACGTCGGCTTCGAGATCCTCGATCTGATCGCGGAGCGGCACCGGCTCGAGTGGGAATCCGGTCCGGCGGACGCAGTGATCAGCAAGTGGCGAGCCTCAGGCGCGTTGCTCGTCAAGCCGCTCACGTTCATGAATCTGAGCGGCCACGCGATCGGCGAGCTGTTGCGATTCTTCAAGATCGACTGTGCAGACCTCCTGGTGGTCGTCGACGATGCGAACCTGGAACTGGGGCGGCTGAGGGCGAGGGCCAGTGGATCGGCGGGCGGGCACAACGGCCTCAAGTCGGTGATCGGACAGCTTGGCACCGAAGCGTTCTCGCGTTTACGGGTAGGCGTGGGACGCGGAGACGGCGGGCGCGATTTGGCGGACCACGTTCTGGCCCGGTTCGATCCAGACGAACGTCCCGCAGTCAGTGACACAATCGGCCGCGCCGCCGACGCCGTCGAGCTGTTCGTCGCGGAAGGCATTGCGCCGGTGATGAACCGGTACAATCGGAAGGAAGAGAAAGAAGAGAACGAAGAGGGAACCAAGGAAGACAGGCCTTAGACAACCTATCTTCTCCTTGTCCGCCATGGCTTAACAAAGGCGGACCTTAACCCAGGGTAGCGTCGCGAAGCGAGCCCCGGCACGCGCCTCGCCGGAGCAGCGGGGCGAAGGGGCCCCGCGAGCGACGGCGATGGGGGATCCGGCGGGGCGAAGCCCCACGGTCTAGAAAGTCCAGAAGGAGACACATGAGTACGTCCAGACAGTACGAGCTCGTTTACATCGTCACGCCTGATGCCTCGGATCAGGAGCTGGCGGATCTGCATTCACAGATCGAGCAGATCATCCAGCGTTTCCACGGGACGCTCGACAGGACCGAGAACTGGGGGCGACGCAAGCTCGCGTACGAGATTGCGCACCACCGCGAAGGCACGTACGTCGTCGAGACGATCACCGGCTCGGGAGAGCTGGTGAAGGAGATCGATCGGCGGCTGCGCGTCATCGACCAGGTGATTCGTCACTTGATCGTGCGCGTCGATCGCGAACTGCGAGTCGCGGAACGCACGCGTGGGGCTCGAAAGGCGAATCAGGCGCGGCGACGCGTGGCGCGCGGGCTGCCGCCGGAGCCGCAGCCGGGTGAAGCGCGCGGCGATCTCGACATGGATGACGATCGGGAAAGCGTGGAGGTCCAGCGATGAGCGACGAACGAGGAGGGCGGGGCCGCGGAGCAAAAGGCGGCGATCGCGACAAGAGCAAGGGCGGCGACGCGCCGCGCCGTGGCGGGTTCTTCCGGCGCCGCCGCGTGTGCAAGTTCTGCGCGGAGAAGATCGACTACATCAACTACAAGGACGTGCGGCTGCTCGCACCGTTCCTCCCGGAGCGCGGAAAGATTCAGCCGCGACGGATTTCGGGGACCTGCGCGATGCACCAGCGCAAGCTGCAGACGGCGATCAAGCGCGCGCGGCAGTTGGCGCTGGTTCCGTACGTCACGGATTAGCCGTGACGGTGACTGGCTTTGCGCTCAAGGCTTTAGGCTTTGGGCCTGTCGCTCAATCGCCGCCGCTCCGCGCCTGCGTGCAGCGAGTGGAGTAACTTTTTGACCACGGTGTCTTTCGAACAGGGCAGGCCAAGAGGCAAAACCCTAAGCCCAAAGTCGACTCACGCTCCGGGTCAGCTCACACTGGTGAACACATGGAAGTCATTCTGAGAGAGCACGTCGACAATCTCGGCCGGCGCGGTGACATCGTGAAGGTGGCCGAGGGTTACGCGCGGAACTATCTGCTGCCGCGCAAGCTCGCACTTGCCGTCACCGAAGCGAACAAGCGGCAGATCGAGCGCGAGCGCAAGATCGCAGAAGTCCGCGAAGCGAAGGAGAAGACCGACGCCGAAGCATTCGCGGGTCGGCTGACCCAGGTCGAGATCGAGATCGCGCGCCGCGTCGGCGAGAGCGACACGCTGTACGGCTCGGTCACATCGGCTGACATCGCGCACGCGTTGCAGGCCAAGGGCTTCGAAATCGACAAGCGGAAGATTAAGCTGCCCGAGCCGCTGAAGGCGCTTGGGGAAGTGCACGTGCCCGTCAAGGTCCACCGCGAGGTCAACGCGCAGCTGCGCGTCAAGGTCGTCGCGCAACAGCAGTAGGGCATATACTCGAATCGTGACGCTGACGCGTCGATCACGCTTCGAGTGATGTGTCACCGAATCGATCGCAGAATCAGCGATCGGTAGGAAGAAGATCTGTTATTCTTCTCCTCACCCGATCACACTGATTCCGCGAATCGGCGATCCCTCATCGCCGATGTTTCGACCGGGGTCCCCGGCGCGCGTCTTCTGCGCGCTGGGGCGGGGATGGCATGGCTGACGTCGCTTCCGCAGAACGCACACTCCCCCACAACCTCGAAGCCGAGAAGTCGGTTCTCGGAGCCATTCTCATCAGGAACGAAGCGTTCAACGACGCTGCGGAGCTGATCGACTCGCGCGATTTCTTCCGCGACGCCCATCGCCGGATCTTCGACAAGATGGTTTCGCTCAGCGAGCGCGGCGACGCGATCGATTTCATCACGCTCAAGGAGGAGCTCTCGCGCGCGCGCGAACTCGAGGAGGTCGGCGGGCCGGCTTACATTGCCGCGCTGGCGGACGGCGTTCCCCGTTCCGCGAACGTCGAGTACTACGCGCGCATCGTCAAGGAGAAGTCGACGCTCCGAAGCCTGATCCACTCCGCCAACAAGATCCTCGCCGAAGCCTACGAGGCGGAGCAGGAACCGGACCTGCTGCTCGACGAGGCGGAGCGCGCAATCTTCGCGATTGCGGAGGATCGGATTCGCGCCGGGTTCGTGCCGCTCCGCGATCTGGTTCAAAGCAGTTTCACCACGATCGAGAAGCTGCAGCAGCACAAGGGCGCCATCACCGGTGTCCCCAGCGGCTTTGCCGATCTCGATCAGCTCACGTCAGGGTTCCAGCGCGGCGATCTGGTGATCGTGGCCGCGCGCCCGTCCATGGGGAAGACCAGCTTCGTCCTGAACATCGCCCAGCACCTCGGCACCGCCACGGACATGACCGTAGGTTTCTTCAGCCTCGAGATGTCGAAGGAGCAGCTGTTCATCCGGTTGCTGACTTCCGAAGCGAGAATCGACGCGCATCGGTTCCGCACGGGTCACTTGAGCGAGGCGGATTACGGGAAGCTCTCGCACGCGCTGGGCGCGCTCGCCGAGGCGCATGTGTTCATTGACGACACCGCGTCCCTCGGCGTGCTCGAGATGCGCGCCAAGGCGCGTCGGCTGATGGCGTCGCACGCTCTCGACTTGTTGGTCATCGACTACCTTCAGCTGATGCAGGGGCGGGGACGATTCGAAAACCGCCAGCAGGAGGTGTCCGCGATCTCGCGCTCGCTGAAAGGGCTCGCGAAAGAGCTCAACATCCCGGTCATCGCGTTGTCGCAGCTCAGTCGCGCTCCGGAGTCCCGCGGCGATCACAAGCCGCAGCTGTCGGATCTCCGCGAGTCGGGCGCCCTCGAGCAGGATGCCGACGTCGTGCTCTTCATCTACCGGCCCGAAGTGTACGCCAAAGAAAACACGAAACCGGAAGATCAGGGCGTCGCCGAGATCATCATCGGCAAGCAGCGAAACGGGCCGATCGACACGGTGAAGCTCTCGTTCCTGAATCAGTACACGCGATTCGAGAACTACAGCCCCTTGCCGTGAGCGCCCGTGATACGCCCGACCCTCGCGCGAGTCGATCTCGACGCCATCCGTTCCAATTTCCGCGCGATCTCGCAGTTTCTGCACTCTGCCTGGCAGAATCCGCCACCGCCCGCGAACGGGGTCAGACCCCAGACACCTCCTTACACGGCCGCGGAAAAAGGGGTCAGACCCCAGATCATTGCCGTGGTCAAGGCGAACGCGTATGGCCATGGCGCGCCGCAGGTCGCGCGCGCGCTCGAGGACGCGGGCGCCGCGATGCTCGCATGTGCCGACATCGAGGAAGGCGTGGTCCTCCGCGATGCGGGCGTACGGACGCCAATCCTGATCTTCGGCGCGCTGAGCGTCAGCGACCTGGACGAGATCTTCTCCCGCGAGCTGACGCCGACGATCTCGACGCCGTCAGCCGCGCGCGCCTTGCAGGCCGCCGCCGCCCGCCATGGCATGATGCTTCGTTATCACCTCAAGATCGACACGGGCATGAACCGGCTCGGCTTCCGGCACGACCACCTCACCAGAACGTTGCCGGAGCTTGCTGCGAGCCCGAATCTGGTCATCGACGCCGTCTACACCCACTTCGCGACGGCAGATGACCCGGACCATCCCGCCTTCGCCGAACAGCGTGAGCGCTTCGCGCGTGTGCTCCAGACGCTCCCATCGCTCGGCATTTCCACGCGCATGCGTCATGCGGCCAACAGCGCCGCGCTGCTCCGCGACGCGCGAATCTGGTACGACTTCGTCCGTCCCGGGCTCCTCCTCTACGGCATCGTCCCCCCTCCGCTGGCGGCGACGCTGCCTCTGAGACCTGCCCTGTCACTGCATAGTCGTATCGTGGCGGTGAAGGGCCTTCGAGCCGGAGAGGGATCCGGTTACGGGCTGAAGTCGTCATCATCGGAACCGCGGACCCTCGCGGTCGTTCCCGCGGGCTACGCCGATGGTCTCGATCTGCGCCTGGCCGGCCACGGCTACATGCTCGTGCGAGGCCGCCGAGCGCCGATCGTCGGCTCGGTGTGCATGGACATGTCGATGATCGACGTCACTGGCACGGACGTGGCACCCGGCGACGAGGTCGTGATCATCGGTGAGCAGGGGCACGAGTCGATTGGGGTGCGTGAAATAGCCGCGAGCATCGGCACGATTCCATACGAACTGCTGTGTCGCGTCGGGTCCCGGATCGAGCGCGTCTACGCCTAGCGAAGTACGCCGATTCTGCAACTCGAGGTCATTGGCAGGATTGGGGAGAATTGAACAGGAGATCAGGAGACCAGAAGGCGTATCGGTGTAAGGAATGGTTCTCCTGAACTCCTGGTCCCCTGTTGATTCCGCAGTCGGCTGAGCGGCCGCCGGTATTGAACATGAAGTCCAAGACGGTCTTTTCGTGCCAGGAGTGCGGCGCGCAATCGCCCAAATGGCTCGGACGCTGTCCGGAGTGCGGCGCGTGGAACTCGTTCGTCGAGGAGCGCCCGGCTCCCGAGACGGTAGTTGCGGGGTCGAGTGAGAAACGTTACAGCCTGGCGTCGGCCGGCGGACCGGTGCTCTACTCCGAGATCGACACTGTCGTTGCAGAACGGCTGTCAACGGGAATTGGCGAATTCGACCGTGTGCTCGGCGGCGGTGTCGTTCCCGGATCGCTGGTCCTTATTGGCGGCGAGCCCGGGATTGGCAAGTCCACGCTTCTTCTGCAGGCGGCCTCGCACTTCGCGCGAACGATTGGTCCCGTCCTTTACAGCTCCGGTGAGGAATCGGAGCATCAGATCAAGTCACGCGGTGAACGGCTCAGCGTGGCGCCTGCGCCGCTCTACATTCTCTCCGAGACGTGCCTCGAACGTATTCTCGAGGAGATCGCGCGGCTTCGTCCCGCATTCCTGATCGTCGATTCCATCCAGACCGTTTTCTCGCTGAAGTTCCAGTCGGCGCCCGGCAGCATCGGGCAGGTGCGCGAGTCAGCGACGCAGCTCCTGTTTGCCGCGAAAGGGCAGAACATTCCGACCTTTCTCGTCGGTCACGTCACGAAGGACGGCAGCCTCGCCGGCCCGAAGGCGCTGGAGCACATCGTCGATACCGTCCTGTACTTCGAAGGTGAGAAGCACCACTCGCATCGCGTAGTACGCGCGGTGAAGAACCGATTCGGAGCGGTCAGCGAGCTTGGCGTGTTCGAGATGACGGGCGGCGGTCTGCGCGCGGTGCCGAACCCGTCGCAGCTGTTCCTTGCCGAGCGGCCGGCGAATGCACCGGGCTCGGCCGTCCTCTGCTGCATCGAAGGATCCCGCCCGATGCTCGTCGAGGTCCAGGCGCTCGTGAGCACCAGCACCTACGGCAACGCGCGGCGGATGTCGAGCGGAATGGATCAGAACCGCCTGTCGCTGCTTCTGGCGGTGCTCGAGAAGCGCGCAGGGCTGAACCTGATTGCCGAGGACGTGTTCGTCAACATCGCCGGGGGAATTAGCGTGGACGAGCCAGCGGCGGATCTCGGCGTCATCGCGGCGATTGCGTCGAGTGTGCGGAATCGTCCAATTCGCGAGCGCACGGCTGTATTCGGCGAAGTCGGCCTTGCGGGGGAAGTACGCGGCATCAGCCAGGCGTCATTACGCATCCGCGAAGCCGCGCAGATGGGGTTCGCGCGCTGTATTGTCCCTGACGGCAACTGTGCCGTGGACGATCGTCCGGCAGATGTCGAGGTCGTCGGCATCAAGACCGTCACCGAAGCGCTCGACAATCTGATGGATTGGTAGAGGCTTGGAATCCGTCGACCGCTCAGCTCTCCACACTTCTTCGCCGGTCCGCTGACGCCCGTCGGCACGCTGCGTGCTCCATGTAACCCCGCAGTATTATAGGCGGACGTTTTCATATTCGGGGTCCCTGGCGCGCGTTCTATGGGCGCTCGGGGCAGGGAGATCATCCTCGATGGCGTTTCTTCTGGCTCGCGTGTTGTTCGTGGTGGCGATGACATATGCAGCGGGTCTCGCGCGGCCGTTCAGCCCGTCGCTGACGTTCAATGTCGCTCTTGGCGCCGCGATTGGCGTGCTCGTCGTGCTGGTCGAGACGCGGCTTCGCACCGCCGCCGTCACCGATCTGCTAGGGGCATTGATTGGCAGTGCCATCGGCCTCGGCCTCGCGAAGACGATTGGCGCTGCGCTCTTCTGGGCCGACACCGGCGACAGCCGGGTCGTCTTCCTCCACAGCTTCATCCTCCTCGTCTTCCCGTATCTCGGCATCGTGATGGGCGCGCGAAAAGGGGAATGGCTGGAACCCGCCCGGCTGGTCGCACTCTTTCGCAGTGTTGGACCGCAGAAGCGCTATCGGATTCTCGATACGAGCGTGATCATCGATGGACGGATCGCGGACGTGTGCGAAACGGGTTTTCTCGACGGCACCCTCGTCATTCCGCAGTTCGTCCTGCGCGAGCTCCAGCTCGTCGCGGATTCGGCGGACTCGCTGAAGCGCAATCGCGGCCGTCGTGGCCTCGACATCCTCCAGAAGATTCAGAAAATGGTCGGCGTCGACGTGATGATCTCCGACATCGATTTTCCCGAGGTGCGCGAGGTGGACCTGAAGCTCATCGAGCTCGCGAGAAGCCTCGAAGGAAAGATCGTGACGAACGACTTCAACCTCAATAAGGTTGCGCAGCTTCGCGGCGTTCAGGTCCTCAACATCAACGAGCTCGCGAATGCGTTGAAGCCAGTCGTCCTGCCCGGTGAGTTCATGAAGGTGTTCATCCTCAAGGAAGGCAAGGAATACAACCAGGGCGTCGCCTACCTGGATGACGGCACCATGGTGGTCGTCGACAACGCGCGGCGCATGATCAGCCGGAACATCGACATTGTCGTGACGAGCGTGCTGCAGACGACGGCGGGCAAGATGATCTTCGGCCGCTACATCGAGAGCACCGCTGCGGTGGTGACGCAGACGCCGCCGGCGGCGAGCAGCCAGAGCGCGCCAGCACCGGCGCCGGTCCCTGCTGTTACGCGCGCGCCGCATCCGAAATGAAGCGCACTCGGCGCCCGTCCCGCGGCTTCCACCCCAGCGCGCACAACACGCGCGCCGGGGGCCCCGGGTCCGCGATCCGGCTTTGACGATCCCTCCGTATCACTGGTGGCGCACCGTCTTCTTCCTCATCCCGGCGATCGGTCTCTACACGATCGTGCTCGGCACGATCTCGCTCCTGTCGACGCTGTTCGACAGGAGCGGTGATTTCGGACACCAGTGCGCCCGGGCCTGGGCCTCGCTCATCCTCCGAACGACGGGTGTGCGCGTGACCGTCACCGGCGCAAGCTGCGTCGATCCGCAACGGAGTTACGTGTTCGCCGCGAATCACCAGAGCATCTACGACATCCCGATTGTCTTCACGTCGCTGCCGTTTCAGCTCAGGATCGTCGCGAAGGCCTCGCTCGGACGCGTGCCGTTTCTCGGGTGGCACCTGTCGCGCACGGGTCACCTGCTGGTCGATCGCCAACGGCCGGGGGCCGGAGTGGTCAGCAAGATGGCGAAGCTCGTGAGCGTTCGCCATTCGCTGATCGTGTTCCCCGAGGGGACGCGCAGTACGGACGGCACCGTCGCACGCTTCAAGCGGGGGCCCTTCATCCTCGCGCTCGAGGCTGGCGTCCCTATCGTCCCGGTCAGCATCGCCGGCAGCCGACAGGTGATGACCAAAGGCCAGCTGATGGTGTGCCCCGGCGACGTTTCGATGACGATTCACCCACCAATCGAGACACGCGACGTGCCGCGCGACGCCGTGCGCGAGCTCGCGGACCGCGTTCGCGAGGTCATTCGACGTGGCGTGGACGAATCCCACGTCAGACGGTGATCCGAACGCACGCCAATACACCAGGTCGCCTTGGACGGCAGCTGACGCAACGCGCACGCGGGCTAGCGCTCGCTATAATGATTGTTTCGCTCTATGCACGTGACGGCGATCATTGCGGCCGGCGGCGCAGGCAGGCGCGTGGGGGGGACGATTCCGAAGCAGCTGCTCGAGTTCGGGGGGCGCTCGCTGCTGGCGCGCAGCGTCGCCGCGTTCGACACCCATCCCTCGATCTCTGACCTGATTGTCGTGTTGCCACCGGAGCTCGCCGAGACGGGCCGGACGCTCGTGGGTGAAACGCGTCGACCGGTTCGAATCGTCGCTGGCGGTCCACGCCGACAGGACTCGGTAGCGAATGCGTTCGACGTGGTCACGTCAACGGCCGACGTGGTGCTCGTTCATGACGCCGCGCGGCCGTTCGTGTCATCGGACGTCATTTCACGGGCGATCGCGGGCGCGGCGGAGCACGGCGCGGCAATCGCAGCGGTTCCGGTGAGCGACACGGTCAAGCGCGTCATCGGCCACTCGGATGCCGAGGTCATCGTCGAAACACTCCCGCGCGAGAGCATCTATCTGGCCCAGACGCCGCAGGCGTTCCGGCGTGACGTGCTGCGCGACGCCGTTGCTCTTGGTCGGACTGGAGTCGACGCGACCGACGAAGCGGCGCTGGCGGAACGCGCCGGTCATCAGGTGAGAGTCGTCAACGGGGATCCGGCAAATGTGAAGATTACGACCGTAGCCGACCTGAAGATGGCGCAGCGCACGGCAACAGAAATCGGGATCCAGGGCCGGGTGGGAACAGGGTACGACCTGCATCGACTGGTTCCAGGACGACCGCTGATTCTTGGCGGTGTTGACGTGCCGGCGCCCGTTGGTGCGCAGGGATATTCCGACGCCGACGTCGTCTGCCACGCGACGACGGATGCCGTTCTGGGTGCGGCATGTCTCGGCGATATCGGACGTCACTTTCCGGACACGGACGCGAGGTGGAAGGACGCGTCGAGCATCGATTTACTCCGCTCGGTCGCGAAGAAGGTTCGTGACGAGCAGTTCACGATCGTGAACGTGGACGTGGTCGTCATCCTCGAGAGCCCGAAGATTGCGCCGTTTCTGGACCGCATTCGGGAAGGGCTCGCGAAAGCGCTCGACATCGAGATCGAGTGCGTGAGCGTCAAGGGAAAAACGAACGAAGGCGTGGATGCACTCGGACGCGGAGAGGCGATCGCGGCTCACGCCGTCGCGCTGCTGGTGAGAGAGTGAACAGATGCGAGTCCGATTCGCGCCTAGCCCCACAGGTCAGTTGCACGTCGGCAACGCGCGCACTGCGCTCTTCAACTGGCTGCTGGCGCGCGGCAAGGACGGGACGTTCATCCTCCGCATCGAGGATACGGATGTCGAGCGATCGACCCGCGAGTCGGAGACCGGGATTCTCGAGGACCTGCGCTGGCTCGGGCTTCACTGGGACGAAGGTCCGGACGTCGGTGGTCCTCACGGTCCGTATCGGCAGTCGGAGCGCCTCCATTTGTATGCGTCGTACGCGAACGAGCTACTCGGCAGCGGGCACGCGTACTACTGTTTTTGCTCACCGGCAAAGCTGGCTGAGGATCGCAAGAAGATGCGCGAAGCGGGACTGCCGCCACGTTATGGCGGTACCTGTCGCAATATTCCGCCCGACGTAGCGCGCGCGCGGCTCGAGGCCGGTGAACGCGCCGTCGTGCGATTCAAGGTGCCCGAGCACACCGACGTGACGTTTCGCGATCTCGTCCGCGGCGAGGTGACCTTCAGCACGGACGTGATTGGCGATCCGGTGCTCGCTCGCTCCGACGGCAGACCTCAGTACAACTTTGCAGTCGTCGTGGACGATGCGCTCATGGGCGTGACGCACGTGATTCGGGGGGAGGATCACATCTCGAATACCCCGAAGCAGATTCTGCTGTATCAGGCGCTCGGGTTCAGTTTGCCCCAGTTCGCGCATCTCGCGCTCGTGATGGGTCCCGATCACACACCCCTCTCGAAGCGGCATGGCGCGACCTCCGTGTCCGAGTTTCGAGCGAGAGGTTACCTTCCCGAGGCGCTGACGAACTATCTCGCGCTGATCGGGTGGTCACCCGGCGGCGATGACGAGCTTTTGCCAATCGACGAGCTCGCGCGCCGGTTCGCGATTGAGGACGTCGGCCATAGCGCGGGCATCTTCGATCAGGAGAAGCTCGCGTGGATGAACCGGCAGTACATCAAGGTTGCCGCGCCCGCCAGGCTTGCCGCCGAGTCCGCACGCTTCTTCCTCGCTCGGGGCTACCTGCGCCGTCACACCCATGACGCGCTGGAGTTCCTGACGTCGCTCCTGCCAATGGCCGTCAGTTCGGTGGATCGGCTCGAAGAGATGCCGGCTCGACTGCAGTTTCTTTTCGCGTTCGACGCCGCTGCATCCCTGGCGCGCCCGGAAGTTGCCGAAGTACTGCACGCGACCGGTGCCTGCGAGGTGATCGAGGCGCTCGCCGAGGAGCTCGGTCAGACAGAACGGCTCGATCGCGAGGCCTTCCGCGCAGCCGCGGCGCGGGTCCGGCAGCGGACCGGTTACAAGGGCCGCGCTCTCTTTCACCCGATTCGCGTGGCGCTGACCGGCGAGGCCGGTGGTCCCGAGCTCGATCTCGCGGTCCCTGCAATCGATCGCGGCGCCGAGCTGCCGCCGTCAGCCGGTGTGGCGCCAATCATGGGTTGTCGCGAGCGGGCGGCAGCCTTTGCCAGAGCGATCGAGCAATTGTCATGATCGTCTGGGGCATCAATCCCGTCCTCGAAGCGCTGCGTCACGGCCGCGTGCGTCGTGTGCGAGTGGGCCCGCGTGGGGATCGCCGTATCGATGAAGCCCTTGCGCTCGCGCGTGAGATCGGCGTGACGATCGAGCGCGTCGATGCGCCCACGCTCGACAGGACCACGCGTGGCGGTGTGCATCAAGGGATTGTCGCGGATCTTGCCCAGCTCCACGACTACAGCGTCGGCGATCTGGTCTCGGCAGCCGGATCGGAGTCCGCGCTGATCGTCGTGCTCGATCGCGTCGAGGATCCTCAGAACGTTGGCGCGATTCTCCGGACAGCCGATGCCGCCGGGGCGCACGGAGTCGTTCGGCAGGCGCGACACGCAGCGCCGATCGACGGCGCGGCGGCCAAGGCCTCGGCGGGTGCTCTGGCGAATGCACGAATCGCAACGGTCGTGAACATCGCGCGAGCCCTCGAAGAATTGAAGGCCGCCGGTGTGTGGACGGTCGGACTAGCTGCAGACGCACCTGAGCGCTACGATCGCATCGATCTCACCGTCCCAACGGCGTTCGTGCTCGGCGCCGAGGGAACGGGCCTTCGCCGCCTGGTCCGCGAACGCTGCGATCGCCTGGCCGCGATTCCGATGCGCGGCTCGGTCAGCAGCCTCAATGTTTCTGTCGCGGCAGGAGTTATGCTGTTCGAAGCGGTGCGCCAGAGAAATCGAGTCAAGGGAAAAGCGGACAAGGGAAAAGGGACAAAGGAACGGGACACCGAGAGATCCGTAAACTGTTGAGCTTGGCTTCCCTTTTTCCCTTTTCCTTCTCCCTTTTCCCTTGTGCGCTTGCGCCCGTGGCACGCCATGTGCTACAAATACTCTTTTGTCTGGGCTGGCGTAGCTCAGTCCGGTAGAGCAGCTGATTTGTAATCAGCCGGTCGGGGGTTCAAATCCCTTCGCCAGCTCCACGAACTTGTAGCGCCTGGTCTTGGCCAGCCGGACTTTCGCGAGCAGCGCAATCCTGACAAAAGACCGAATCAATTCTCACGCGTCGCGGCGGCGCCATGTTCGCTCCGCCGAATCGCGGCGTACCGACAGCGGCGAGGTAGCGAAGCGGTCAAACGCAACAGACTGTAAATCTGTCGCCCCAGCGGCTTCGGAGGTTCGAATCCTCCCCTCGCCACCATCCTTCGCTGGCTTGCGAGAAGCAGCGCGTGTTCTGGCGAAGGTTTTTGAAGGACGCCGAAGGCGCAGCGGCTGGCGCGGAGGCAAAGGAAAGCGGGCTTGCCACGTCGAAGCGGCGAGTCAGCGAAGTTGAGCGAGACGCGAGGGCGGGAGTAACTCAGTGGTAGAGTCACAGCCTTCCAAGCTGTTGGTCGCGGGTTCGATCCCCGTCTCCCGCTCCATTCTGTTCCGAGGGGCTGCGCCCCTCGGACTCCCCCACGCTGTCGCTCGGCGGGGGCCCAAAGGCCCCGCCTCCGCTCCGGCGGGGCACTTTGCTCGCGCCTTGGGCGTAGCGGCAACCGTGACGGATGAGAGTTGAGGCCAGGGTTCTAGCGCGGTTTCGATCAGGCAGGATGTCCGGACCCGCGGCGCGGGCGAACGAATGAGCGAGCCCCGCGAACGGAGCGGGGCGAAGGGGCCCCGCGAGTGACCGCGTAGGGGGTCTGACGGGGCGAAGCCCCCAGACTAAAGCTGCAGGCCGATGTAGCTCAGTTGGCAGAGCGCGTCCTTGGTAAGGACGAGGTCACCAGTTCAATCCTGGTCATCGGCTCCATCCTTCGCTTGCCGCGCGAGTCAGAGCGGCGAGCTACGGATGGCGCGCCAACCTTCGCGAGAGGCGTAACCGAGCTGCGGCTTGCCCGCCGTTAGCTCGAAGCGCGAAGGTGGGTTGCAAGCCGGCGAACGATTTTAGCGAACGATGAAGGTCAGCATCTCAGGGGCAGCAGAGTCTAATCGATAGACGCATCGCAAGGACACGACATGGCAAAAGAGAAATTCGACCGTTCGAAACCACACGTCAACGTCGGCACCATCGGGCACATCGATCACGGCAAGACCACGCTGACGGCCGCGCTCACGAAGGTGGCGGCCGACAAGGGCTGGGCGAAGTTCGTGTCGTATGACGAGGTGGCGAAAGCCTCAGAGTCGCAGGGTCGTCGCGACGCGACCAAGATTCTGACCATCGCTACGAGCCACGTGGAGTACTCGACGCCCAATCGTCATTACGCGCACGTGGACTGCCCCGGCCACGCCGACTACATCAAGAACATGATCACCGGCGCGGCGCAGATGGACGGCGCGATCGTCGTGGTTTCGGCGGTCGATGGTCCGATGCCGCAGACCCGCGAGCACGTGCTGCTCGCTCGTCAGGTGAACGTGCCCTATCTCGTCGTCGCGTTGAACAAGGTCGACGCCGTCGACGACCCCGAGCTCGTGGACCTCGTCGAGCTCGAGGTGCGTGAGTTGCTGAAGACGTACGGGTTCCCCGGCGACGACGTGCCGGTCGTGCGCGTCTCGGCGCTGAAGGCGCTGCAGGGAGAGCCGGATGGCGTGGAGGGCGTGCTCAAGCTGATGGAGGCTCTCGACACCTACATTCCGCTGCCGCAGCGCGAGATCGACAAGCCGTTCCTGATGCCGATCGAGGACGTGTTCTCGATCTCCGGGCGCGGCACGGTCGTGACGGGTCGCGTCGAGCGTGGTCAGATCAAGGTCGGCGAGGACGTCGAGATCGTCGGCTTCCGCGCGACCGAGAAGAAAGTCGTGACCGGCGTCGAGATGTTCCGCAAGCTGCTCGATGCGGGCGTCGCGGGGGACAACATCGGCGTCCTGCTTCGTGGCGTTGAAAAGGACGACGTCGAGCGAGGCCAGGTGCTCGCAAAGCCCGGGTCGATCAAGCCGCACACGAAGTTCAAGGGTGAGGTCTACATCCTGTCGAAGGATGAGGGTGGGCGGCACACGCCGTTCTTCAACGGCTACCGTCCGCAGTTCTACATCCGGACGACCGACGTGACGGGCTCGCTGAAACTGCCGGAAGGCGTGGAGATGGTGATGCCCGGCGACAACACGAGCATCGCCGCCGAGCTGCATGTGCCGGTCGCGCTTGAAAAGGGCGCACGCTTCGCAATTCGCGAAGGCGGCCGAACGGTCGGCGCGGGAACGATTTCCGAGATCGTCGAATAGCGTTCGGTAGCTGGTGGCTCGGTAGGGCTCGACGGTCCGGAACGAGACCGCGCGACCGAACGACCGCATTACCGGCAGGACTCAGATTATGAGAGACATCGTCGCGTTGGCGTGCAACGAGTGCAAACGACGCAACTACAGCACGACCAAAAACAAGAAGAAAACGACTGAACGGCTCGAGTTCAGCAAGTACTGCCGGTTCTGCCGGAAACACACGGCACATCGGGAAACGAAGTAGGCTCTCGCCTCACGGCTCTGGGCTTCTGGGCTTTGGGCCTGCTGGGGTTTTGCGGATAGTGTTCGCAACGCGCAACGGTCGACGCAGTCTTGCGATTGAATATCGCGCGAGCGAGCGAAGCGAGTGAGCCACCGGAGCGGAGCGGGGCAACGGGGTCCCCGCGAGCGACGGTGTAAGGGGGTTCCGGGGGACGAAGTCCCCAGGATTATGAAGGACAGTAGCTCAATTGGCAGAGCACCGGTCTCCAAAACCGGGGGTTGGGGGTTCGATTCCCTCCTGTCCTGCCAGCTTTGGGAGTTAGCTAGGAAGCAGATTTGGGTGAGGACATGGGCGCGAGCGGAACGGAGCGAGCCGCGAAGCGCGGCGTAGTGAAGCCTGTCCTGCCACGTAGTCGCCGGTCTTGGTTTCGAGTCTTTGGTCCGAACCACAGACCATGGACTCGAGACTAAAGACGAGACATGAAAGTAGCAATGGCGGATCACGAGGAGTCATTTGGCGGGCGGGCGCGCGAAAGCGTCATCGGCTGGTGGGGGCAGTCTCGCCGGTTCCTCTCGGAAGTACGTAACGAGATGGGCCGCGTGACGTGGCCGAGCCGAAAAGAGGTGTACGCGACGACGTTCGTGGTGATCCTGACGTCGATCTTTTTTGGACTCTACCTTGGAGCGATCGACTGGGCGCTCGTCCGGCTGATGAGCTGGATCTTCCGCTTCGGGGCCGCATGACGACCATGACCGACGATCGGACGAAGCAGTGGTACATCGTCCACACGTACTCCGGCTTCGAGAACAAGGTGAAGGAATCGCTCGAGCAGCGCGTGCAGGCGTACGGGCTGCAGGACGAGATCGGTGAAATCCTGATTCCCACCGAGCAGGTCGCGGAGATGCGCGGCGGCAAGAAGGTGGTGAGTTCAAAGCGGTTCTTCCCCGGCTACATCCTGGTCGAAATGCATATGTCCGATCACGCGTGGCATGTGGTGAAGAACACGCCGAAGGTCACCGGTTTCGTGGGGGCGGGCGCGAAGCCGACGCCGCTCTCGCGCGAGGAAGTCGATCAGATTCTGAACCAAGTCACGGAAGCGGCCGAGAAGCCGAAGCCGAAGTATACGTTCGAAAAGGGCGATCAGGTCCGGATCAACGAAGGACCGTTCACGAGCTTCAACGGCGTTGTCGACGAGGTCAATCTCGATCGGAACACGCTGAAGGTGATGGTGACGATTTTCGGCCGGTCGACGCCGGTCGAACTGGATTTCTTGCAGGTGGAGAAACTGTAAGGGCCCGGGACCGGGGACCGGGGACCGGAAATCCGCTGATTCCGCGTTCCGGCCCCAGGGTCCCGGGCCCCGGCACCCGGAAAGACATGGCAAAAAAAGTACAAGCAATGGTGAAGCTCCAGATCGCCGCGGGGAAGGCCACGCCCGCGCCGCCCGTCGGGACCGCGCTCGGTCCTCACGGGATCAACATCATGGACTTCTGCAAGAACTTCAACGCGAAGACGGCGAAGGAAGAGGGCCTGATCATTCCCGTCATCGTCACCGTCTACGCGGATCGGTCGTACACGTTCATCACCAAGACGCCGCCCGCGTCGGTGCTCCTGAAGCGCGCGGCGAACCTGGCGAAGGGGTCGAACGAACCGAACAAGAACAAGGTCGGGACCGTCACGCGGAAGCAGGTCGAGGACATCGCGAAGCTGAAGATGCCCGACCTGAACGCCGAAACGCCGGAAGCGGCGTTCAAGACCGTCGCGGGAACCGCGCGGTCGATGGGAATCGATATCGTTGGGTAGAAACCGGCTTTGGGCTCGAGGCTTTGGGCCTGGCCTCGGGCGGCCGGAGACATGGGCCCCTGGAGCCTAAAGCCTAGAGTCACCGTGGGAGGCCACCAGGCCGCTGGAACCACAGAGGTAGGACCATGAGCAAGATCGGAAAGAAATTCGCTGCCGCCCGACAGCAGGTGCCCGATCGTCCGCACACGATCGAAGATGCTGTTCCCCTGATGCAGAAGGTAAAGTTTGCGAAATTCGACGAGACCGTCGAGCTCGCGCTGCGCCTTGGCGTCGATCCGAAGCACGCCGATCAGATGGTGCGCGGCACGGTCGTCCTCCCGCACGGTCTTGGCAAGAGCAAGCGCGTCCTCGCGATCGCGGGCGGCGAGAAACAGAAAGAAGCGCAGGATGCAGGCGCCGATGTCGTCGGGGGCGAAGAGATTGTCGACAAGATCCAGGGCGGCTGGATGGAATTCGACGCCGTCGTGGCGACGCCCGACATGATGCGCGCGGTCGGCAAGCTCGGAAAGGTCCTGGGTCCGCGCGGCCTCATGCCGAATCCGAAGACCGGAACCGTCACGTTCGAGATTGCCAAGGCCGTCAAGGAAATCAAGGCCGGCAAGGTCGAGTTCCGCGTCGACAAGACGGGCATCGTCCACTCACCGATCGGGAAGACGTCGTTTCCCACGCAGAGTCTCGTCGAGAACGCGCACGCACTCGTTGACAGCGTCGTCAAGGCGAAGCCGTCGGCGGCGAAGGGCAAGTACCTCCGCAGCGTCACGATGTCGTCAACGATGGGGCCTGGGATCGCGATCGACACGGTACAGGTGACGGAGGCAGGGAAACACTAACGGGAGTGGCCAGGTCCCGGGGGACCGGGTACCGGGTCTCCGGACCCTGGCCTCCGGGCGCCGGTCCCAGCAGCGAAGTGAGCATCATGGCAGCCACGAAAGAAATGAAGGTCGAAGAGCTCCAGGATCTGGAGCGCGCGTTCAAGGGGACCGACAGCGCGATTGTCCTCGACTACAAAGGACTCAAAGTTCCCGAGGTCACCGAGCTGCGTCGGCAGGTCCGCGGCGCGAAGGGGCACTACAAGGTCGTCAAGAACACGCTTGCGAAGCGCGCGCTGAAGGGCACACGGTTCGAGACGCTCGATCAGTTCTTCACGGGGACGACCGCCGTCGCGTACAGCGGGGAGGACCCGGTCGCGCTCGCGAAAGTGCTGACGACATTTGCGAAGAGCGCGCCGGCGCTGCAGATCAAGGCGGCCGTCGTCCAGGGACGCGCGATCAAGCCTGGCGAGGTCACCGAGCTCGCGACGATGCCAGGGAAGCCGGAGCTTTACGCGAAGCTCCTGTTCCTGCTGCAAGCACCGATGGTGCAGCTGGTGAGTGTGCTGAACGCGCCGATGCGAGATCTCTTGAGCGTGCTGGTGCAGGCTGAGAAGAAGAGATCAGAAGGCGTCGCGGTCTGAAGACCGCGCCCCACAGACCGAGGCGGGTCAGGCAGAGCGCGCGCGGTCTGAAGACCGCGGCCCAGAGCATAAGTCGGGCAACAGATGGTATGCGGGGATGAGACCCTGCACGACAGAGGCGGGCCAAAGGATCGTAGGGCGGGGTCTTCAGACCCCGCCGCATTGAGAGCGACATCATCAACCGGGTAATCAGGAGCATTCAGATGGCACTGACGCAGCAGGAAGTGGTCGATTACATCAAAGGAATTTCCGTCCTCGAGCTCTCACAGCTCGTGAAGGAGCTCGAGAAGGAGCTTGGCGTCTCCGCCGCTGCGGCAATGCCGGTGGCCCTGCCGGGTGGTGGCGGTGCCGCGGCGGGTGCAGCAGCGCCGGCGGAGGAGAAGACCGAGTTCACCGCGACGCTGACGGAAATCGGCACGAACAAGATCAACGTCATCAAGGTGGTTCGCGAAGTGACCAGCCTCGGGCTGAAGGAAGCGAAGGACCTGGTAGAAGGGGCGCCGAAGCCAATCAAGGAAGGCATCCCGAAGGAAGAGGCCGAAGCGATCAAGAAGAAGTTCGAGGAAGTCGGCGCGAAGGTCGAGATCAAATAGATGCGGCCGGGCAATGCCCGGCCTACCTGCTCGTAGCGACGGGGCTTTAGCCCCGTCGCCTGCGGCGCGTGGCGCGCCGCACTGTGATCGACCAACCCCGAGGTTTTCAACGCATGTACAGTCTCCCCAAAAACGTCTACCGCGAGCGTATCGACTTTTCGAAAATCAAGACGACGATCCCGATCCCGAACCTGATCGAGATTCAGAAGAAGTCGTACGAACGGTTCCTGCAGATGAACCGGCTGCCGTCGGAGCGCGACGACGCCGGGCTGCAGTCGGTGTTCAAGTCGGTCTTCCCGATCTCCGACTTCCGTGAGAACTCGTCGCTCGAGTTCATCGAGTACTCGATCGGGAACTGGGAATGCAAGTGCGGCCGTCTCGCCGGACTGCATCACCTCCGAAAGCCGTGTGTGAACTGCGGTCACACGCTGGTTGCCGATCCCTACGGCGAACACGAAGTCCTGTGCCCGCGCTGCGGCAAGCCGAACGAGGCGCGCGGCGACATCTGTGACATCTGCGGCAACACCGTCGGCCTCAAGCTGAAGTACGACGTCGACGAGTGTCAGGAGCGCGGCATGACTTACGCCGTGCC
>Ga0114129_10001924_pt1 | contig 28356 bp, 22 predicted proteins | sample RhiMetdeltSRZDD1_FD_80071 | JGI IMG/M metagenome (GOLD analysis project Ga0114129, IMG submission 80071) | Populus rhizosphere microbial communities from Tennessee, USA - Rhizosphere MetaG P. deltoides SRZDD1 (version 2) (version 2) | ecosystem: Host-associated > Plants > Roots > Rhizosphere >... | reverse complement strand
TGCGCCGGGTGACCGCCGATCCGCGCGCGGCGGACGAGGGCTGCGGGGGAGCGTTGGCGGCGGCGGTGACCCGCGGAAAACGCGACCTGTTCGAGCGCCTGCTGGCGGCGGGCGCCCGCGTGCCGCCCGTCCTCACCGCCTGCCGCGGGTACCTGCTCGAGGACCCGGACATGCTGCGGCGGCTGCTCGAGAGCGGCATGAACCCGGATCTACCGAACTGGCTGAACGCCACACCGCTGCACGACCTGTGCGGGCGCGACGGTCGCGGGCGTGCCAACCCGAAGCGACGGGAGTGCGCGGTGGTGCTGCTCGACGCTGGTGCCGACATCTCGGCGCGCGACGAAGATCATCGGTCGACGCCGCTCGGCTGGGCCGCTCGCAGCGACCTGTCCGACATGGTCGAGCTGCTGCTCGCGCGCGGTGCCCCGACGAACCTCCCCGACGACGCGCCGTGGTCGACGCCGCTGTCCTGGGCCACGCGCCGCGGCCACGCCCACATTGTCGATCTCCTGCGCCGCGCCGGGGCGACGGCATGACGCACCTCCCCGACTAGCGGGCGTCGGCGGCGATGCGCGCGCGGAGCGGCGGGTCGGGCATCGGCCCCTCGCCTCCGGCCATGTTCTCGCGGAGATGAGCGGCGTTCGATGTGGCCGGTATCGCGCACGTCACCGCCGGGTGGGACACCACGAACTTCAGGAGGAGCTGCGCCCAGCTCGTGCAGCCGATCTCGCCGGCGTAGGACGGCAGCGGGCGTCCGGCGAGGCGGCGCAGGAGGTCGCCCTCCGTGAACGGGCGATTGGCGATGACGCGCACGCCGCGGTCGTGGGCGAGCGGGAGCAGACGCCGCTCGGCCTCGGGCTCGGCGACGGAATAGTTGACCTGCAGGAAATCGAGCGCGTGCACGGTCAGGGCTCGGGCCAGTGCCTCGTGGGCGCCAGCGTGATAGTGCGTGACTCCGATGTGGTGCACCCGCCCGTCGCGTTTCCAGCCGGCGAGGGTGTCCAGGTGCACGTCGGCGTCGAGGAGGTTGTGGACCTGCATGAGATCGAGGCTCTCCGTGCGCAGCTTCCGCAACGACGCCTCCATCTGGCGCACACCTGCGTCTCGCCCCGTCGTCCACACCTTCGTGGCGAGGAACAGCCGTGGACGGAGGCCGAGCTTCGCGGCGATGTCGCCGACGACCTCCTCCGCGCGCCCGTACATCGGGGACGAGTCGACGAGGGTCCCACCTCGCTCGACGAAGGCCGACAACACCTGCGCGAGGGGCGCCCGCACCGACCGCGCCGGCCCGGCGTCGAACGCTTGCCAGGTGCCGAGGCCGATGCGTGGAACGATGCCCATGGGGCTAAGCTAGCTCATCGATGCCCCCCGCGCCTCGCGACCTCCTGCTGGCACCGCAGATCGCACCCGAGGTGGTGGCGCAGATCCTGGAGGCGCACGGCCTGCGCGACGTCCGCGCCGCCGACGCCAGCCTGCAGGAGATGGCGCGCGACCCGCTCGTGCGCACGCTCCTGGCCGACGTCGTCGGCGAGCTGCTCTTCTGCTTGAAAGGCTCGCCGGACCCCGATCGGGCCCTTGCGCGCATCGAGCGCTTCGTGGCGGCGAGCCTGGCGCCCCGCGAGCTGTTCGCCCATCTCAAGGAGTCGCCGCAGACCCTCGCGCTCATGACTCGCGTGTTCGGCGCCAGCGCGTTCATGGCGGAGATCCTGACCCGCAGCCCCGGCGACCTCTACTGGGTGGCGGATCCGGCGGTCCTGGAGGCACCCCGCTCCGAACGGACCCTTCGCCGCGACCTGTCCGCGATGCTGAGGTCCCTCCATACGGAGGAGAAGCGGCTCGACACCCTGCGGCTCTTCAAGCGGCGCGAGCTGCTGCACATCGGCGTGCGCGATCTGCTGCGGCGTGCCACTGTCGAGCAGACCCTGGCCGCGCTGTCCGACCTCGCCCGCGTGCTGATCGATGCTGCGGTGACGATCGATGGGACGCCGCGCGGTGGGCTGGCCGTGATCGGCCTGGGCAAGCTCGGCGGCGGCGAGCTGAACTTCAGCTCCGACGTCGACCTCCTCTACGTCCACGGTGACACGGCGCCGGCGGACGAGGCCGAGCGCCGCGCGCGCCGGATCACGGCCGCGCTGGGGTCGAGCACGAACGAGGGCCACGTGTTCCGCGTCGACCTCAGGCTGCGGCCGGAGGGGCGAGTGGGCCGTCTCACGCAGTCGATCCCCGGCCTGCGCCGCTACTACGCGGAGCGCGGCCGCACGTGGGAGCGCCTCGCGCTGCTGAAGGCGTCTCCGGTGGGCGGGGACCGCCGTCTCGGGAGGCGCTTCGTAGACGCCGTGCGGGAGTTCGTCTACCTGCCCCCGTTCGACGATGCGGCCTTCGCCGCCGTCCGTCACTTGAAGGCGCAGGTCGATGCCGGCGTCGACGCGCGCGGCGAGACGGCCACGAACGTCAAGCTGGGCCGGGGCGGGATCCGTGAGATCGAGTTCGTCGTACAGGCCTTGCAGGCGCGGTTCGGGCGCGACGACCGCCGGCTGCGGGTGCCGGGAACGCTGGCCGCCCTGGCCGCGCTGGCGGAAGCGGGGCACGTGCCCGCGCCTGAGAGCGACGTGCTCCGGCGCGCCTACATCTTTCTGCGTGACGTCGAGAACAAGCTGCAGATGGCGTCGGATGCGCAGGTGCACACGATGCCGGCCGACGAGGCGGCGCTCGTCACGCTGGCGCGTACGCTCGGGTACGGCGAGGACGGCGGTGCTGCGGCGGTGCGAGGCCTTCACGGCGACATGGCGCGGCACAGGGACGCCGTGCACGCGATCTTCGATTCGACGTTCCCGGTGCGGGACGTGTCCGGCGCGGTGGACCCCGGCCCGCCGCCCGAGGAGTGATCAGTCGCGCCGGCGTCCGAAGCGGGACTCGTAGAAGGCGGCCACACGTTCCATGTGGGCGGCCAGCTCGCGGCGGAAGCGGTCGGTGGCGGCGGCCCAGTTGTCTCCCGAGGCCCCGAGGCGGCGCGCCAGGAACGTCATGTCCTCGGAGCCGGGCGGCGGAAGGACGAGGTCGGTGGCCTCACCGCGTACCATGCGGAGGCCCTCGATCACGCGGCGGAGGAAGAGATACCCCTCGCGCAAGGCATCGTGCTCCGAGGCGGCGAGCAGGCCGGCGTCGCGCAGGGCGGCGAGGGCGACGACAGTCGTCGGCGTGCGCAGCGCGGGGCGAGCCGCGCCGTTCGCGATTTGGAGGTATTGCACGCCGTACTCCACATCCAGCAGGCCGCCGCGGCTGTACTTCAGGTTGATCTCGTGGGGCGCCACGAGCTCCCGGGTCTGGCGCTCGCGGACATGGACGGCGGCGGCGAGATCCCATGGCTGGCCACTGTAGGTAAACCCGTCGCGGTGGTCCTCGACCTCCCGGCCCAGCGCGGCGTCGCCGGCGACGGCGCGCAGCTTGATGAGGGCCTGCCGTTCGAACGGGTCGGCGCCGCCGCCCTCGCGGTAGTAGTCGCGGATCTGCGCGAGGGAGCTGACGGTCGGGCCGTTGCGCCCGTAGGGCCGCAGCCGCAGGTCGACGTGGAAGATCCGCCCTTCCGCCCGTGCTTCGATGAAGCCGAGGAGCGCCTCCGCCAGCTCGCCGTGATACTCGCTGGCCGGCAGTCCGTCGCCCTCGGCGCCGCCGTCCCCGTCGCGCACGAACAGCAGCTCGAGGTCGGAGGCGTATCCCATCTCGCGCCCGCCGAACTTGCCGAGGGCGAGCACGGCGAGGGCGGGAGCCGAGCCGGCGCGGCCGCGAAGCACACCATGGCGGCCCTCGAGCGCGCGCGCGGCGGCGTGGAGGGCGGCGCGCACGACGGCCTCCGCGAGATCGGTGAGGGACGCCGAGAAGGACTCGATGCCGCGCTGCGGCTCGAGGAGATGCTTCATGTCGATGAAGAACATCTCGCGGTCGCGGGCGCCGGTCAGGGCGCGACGAGCCGCGTCGGCGTCCACCGCCTCGCCTGCCGCCGCCCGCAGCTCGTCCTCGATCGCGGCCGCGCTGCGTAGATCGCGCGTGCGGATCTGCGCGAGGACCGGCATCAGGCTCTCGAACTGCATGCGCAGGAAGTCGTCCCACAGGAAGTCACTGCTCCCGAGGAGGCGGGCCAGAGCGGCCAGCCCCTCTTCGTGCTGCAGGAGGTCCGGTGGTGCCGCCGCCCCCAGCCGGTCGAGGAGCTGCTCGAAGTGGCGGCCGGCCTTGGCGGGATCGGGGGCCCACGGCAGGGCGTGGGTGAACTGCTTCGTGAGGACGATCGCGGTGCGGAGCGACTGCTGCTCGGCGGCGCTCTCTATCTTCTGTCCGCGGCGGTCCGAGACGAGGAAGAGGTCGTGTACGTCCTGGCCGCGGCTCTCGATCCGCACCTTGTGGACGTAGATGCCGCGGGCGGCGAGGGCGGCCGTCACCGCGAAGAGGAACGCAGGGGTGTCGCGGGCCTCGATGTCGATGCGCGTCCACCGCGGGTCGGCGTCGTTGTCGAAGCGCACCGTGACCGGCGTCAAGACGCCGCGCTTGGAACGGGCCTTCGCTCGCTCCAGCTCCTGGACCAGGAGCCGTTCCACCCGGTCGCGGGCCTCGGCGAACCGGTTGTCGCGCAGCAGGCGGGCGAGCGCGATCAGCTCCTCCTGGAACCCCTCGGCGTCTTCGGCATCGAAGGAAACGCCACCCGGCAGGCGCGCGCGAAAGACGTCCACGATCTTCTTGGGTGCGACGGGCGGCGTCCGGCGGCCTCGCGGCGCGACTGTCGCCGGCTCGAAGGTATAGATGCTGCCGGACTCGACATCCAGGCCGAAGGCGGCGAGGAGGCCGCACACGATCGACAGCTCGGAGAAGTAGTCGAGGGCCACCACCACGAGGTCGAAGCGCCCATCGCGCCGGTCCACGACTTCGACACGCGCGGGCCTCTCGTCGTCGACCTGGGCGGCGAGGCGCACGTGGCGCGCGATCTCCGCCGCTCCGAAGAGGGAGAGGTAGTCCGGGTCCATGCGCGCGAGGAACTCGCGCACCGCCTGTGGCTCGACGTCGCTGCACGCCGCGAGAACGGCGTCCACGGTGGTCATCGAGGCGCTGGCCCCAGTACGACCGTAACACATGTTATAAACCGGCCTCACTTTTAAGAGATCCGGGGATCCCGAAATGCAAAGCCGCGGCACCACGATCGACTCCAGCCTTCTCGCCAGCCTCAATCCCGCGCAGCGCGAAGCGGTCTCGACGACCTCGGGCCCGCTTCTCGTGCTCGCCGGCGCCGGCACCGGCAAGACGCGGGTGATCACCGCGCGCATCGCCTACCTGATCTCGCTGGGCGTCGCCCCCGCGAACATCCTCGCCGTCACCTTCACGAACAAGGCGGCGGGGGAGATGCGCGAGCGCGTGGCCCATCTGGTGGGCAAGCAGGCCAAGGGCATCACCGTCGGCACCTTTCATGCGTTCTGCGCCCAGGTCCTGCGCGAGCACGGCTCGTCCCTCGGGCTCTTCAAGAAGTTCACCATCTGCGACGCCTCCGACCAGTTGAGCGCGGTGAAGTCGGCCATGCGCGAGCTGCGCGTGCACGAGACGACGATGCAGCCGTCGCGGCTTCTGGCGCAGGTCTCACTCGCGAAGAACCGGATGGAGACGCCGGAGGGCTACCTCGCGAAGGGCACCAGCAACAAGGATCAGCTCGTCGGCTCCGTGTGGCAGCGCTACCAGGAATACCTGGCGCGGACGCAGGCCGTCGACTTCGACGACCTGCTGCTGTACACGGTGCGGCTGCTCCAGGAGAACGAGGCGGTGCGCGCCCACTATCGCCAGCGGTACCGCCACATCCTCGTGGACGAGTACCAGGACACGAACCACGCGCAGTACGAGATCATCCTCGCCATCGGCGGCGAGCACCGCAACGTCTGCGTGGTGGGCGACGACGACCAGTCGATCTATGGCTGGCGCGGCGCCGACATCCAGAAGATCCTCGGGTTCCATCGGGACTTCACCGGGGCCAAGATCGTCCGCCTCCAGACCAACTACCGCTCGACACGGCCGATCCTCGACACCGCCAACGCCGTCATCCGCCAGAACACCTCGCGCCACGAGAAGGCGCTGGAGTCGGCGCGGGGGGCGGGTGAGCCCGTCACCTACGTCCGCCTCAAGGACGAGGTGGCGGAGGCGCAATACGTGGTGGACGGCATCCGCAAGCGGCTGCGGCTCGAGGAGGCCAAGCCGGCGGACTTCGCCATCCTCTGCCGCACCCAGATCCAGTTCCGGCCGTTCGAGGGCGAGCTGCGCGCGAACGGTATCCCCTACGTGGTCGTGGGCGGGATGTCGTTCTTCGACCGCAAGGAGGTCCGCGATATCGTGGCCTTCCTGAAGCTGGCCGTGAACCCGCGGGACGAGACGTCGCTGATGCGGATCATCAACACGCCGCCGCGCGGCGTGGGGAAGGCGAGCCTCGACAAGGTGGTGGCGTTCGCCACCGAGCACGGCATCTCCGCCAGCGAGGCCTTCGAGCGCGCGCCGGAGATCGAGGGCGTCACCCCCGCCGCCGTCGACGGTTACCGGAAGCTGCGGGAGGCGATCGACCAGTCGGGGCTGATGGATGCCGGCGGCGAGCTGGTGTCGCGCCTCGACCGGTTCCTGGGCGCGCTCGGCTACCGCGAGGAGGTCAACCGGCTGTATCAGGACCCCGTGCAGCGCGACGCGCGGTGGGCCGGCGTCATGGAGGTCCTGAACTTCGCCGAGAACCACGTGCGCCGGGCCGACGAGCCGTCACTGCACGGCTTCCTGGAGGAGCTGGCCCTCACGAGCGGCGACACTCCCGGCGACAAGAAGCCGGAGACCCGCAAGGACGCCGTCACCCTGATGACGCTGCACGCGGCCAAGGGCCTGGAGTTCCCCCACGTGTACCTCGTCGGGATGGAGGAAGGCCTGTTGCCGCACACGCGCGCGGTGTCGGAGGGCGGGGTGGAGGAGGAGCGGCGGCTGGCCTACGTCGGCATCACGCGGGCCATGACGCACCTCACGATGAGCCGGGCCACGGAGCGCGCGAAGTACGGCCGTCGCGCGCAGTGCATGCCCTCCCGGTTCCTGTTCGAGGCGCGGGGCGAGGAGATCCCCGAGGGCTGGGTCGGTGCCGAGAAGATGGCCCCGGTCGAGGATGAAGGCGCCGAGGAGGCGCCCAAGGCGGGCAAGGGGAAGAAAAAGAAAACGGCCGGCAAGCCCCGATTGGCCCGCCGGCCGACGTCTCGCTGACGGCGTCCGCTAACGCAGCGGCACGCCGCCCGACATGGCTCGCAGCAGCGAGCGCGTGTCGTTCACGTCCTGGGAGAGCTCCCAGGTCATGATCCCGCCACCGTTGCTCAAGGCCAGCGATCTCTTCTGCCCGATGAGGGTCGTGCCGTTGTACCAGTTCGTGGCGCCCTGGTAGCTGCAGCTGTTGGCCGTGGACGAGCAGCCGGCGGCCAGCAGCGTGCTGTACGCCGCCCAGCTCGGACGCGCGTAGAACGGCACACCCAGTACGGCCTTCGATGCGGGCACGCCGCGCCCGCGCCAGTACGACAGCGAGCTCTGGGCGTAGGCGTAGTTCGAGTGATCGCCGTTGTTGGCGTCGTAGGCCATGATCATGATGTAGTCCATGGCATTGAAGGCGGTGCTGGTGATGCCGCCGCCCGTCCCACCCTGGGCCACGACCGCGGCCGTGCAGAGCTTCCCCCGTGAGTGCATGGCCGAGCAGAGCTGGGTCATGAGGTTCTGGTAGTTCGTGGCCGACGCGCCCGGGTCCGGGTACTCCCAGTCGATGTCGATGCCGTCGAGGCCGTACTGGTTGAGGGTGTTCACACAGGTGTTCACGAAGTTCGTCCGTCCGCCCGAGCTGGCCGCCAGCGACTCGAACGCGCTGTCGTTGCCGCCGTTCCAGCCGCCGATGGAGAGCAGGACCTTGACGCCGCGCGAGTGCGCGGTGGAGACGAGGCTGCTGAGCTTCGCCGTGTTCTCGATCGGCTGCAGGCCGCCGCTCGCCGTCGGGAGGCCGAAGGCGTAGTTGATGTGGGTCAGGTACTGGTACTGCACGCTCGACACCGAGCCGGCCCACGAGGGCATGTAACCGATCTGCTTGAAGCCGCCGGTCGGGGGCACGCCGGTGGGGGTGGGCGTCGGCGTGGGCGTCGCCGTCGTGGTGGTGCCGAAGATGCTGATCTCCGTCACGCTGTTCCACGCGTTCACGGTGTTGCCGTGGCCGAGGTAGCGCACGTAGCGCGCGCTCGTGTCGGCGAAGTCGAACGTCTGTTCGTTGGTGGTGGTGCCGCTGCTCGACCCGGACCACACCGTCGTCCACACGCCGATGGTGGTGGCGACCTGGAGGTCGAAGCGCGCCTGGCGTGTGTTGCCGTTGTAGAAGGCGGCGCGGACGTAGCCGATGGCGCGGGAGCTGCCGAGGTCGAGCTGCAGCCACTGGCCGTCGCCGCTCGCCGACCAGCGCGTGGCGAGGTTGTTGTCGACGGCCCCGGCCGGCACGTTGCCGTCATGCGTGCTGGCGGTCACGCCGCTCGCCCCCGGGGTGATCTCCTGGCCTCTCGCGGACGCGGCGGCCAGCAGGATCGGAATCAGCACGGAAAAAGCCCGACGGTTCATGTCTCCTCCGTTTCGAATGGGACGGCGATGGTGACGAGCGCGATGACGCGACGGATCACGGCGCGAAGACGCTGATCTCGGTGACGCTGTTCCAGGCGCTGGTGCCGCCGGCGTTCAGCGTCGCGGTGTGGCCGAGGTAGCGGACGTAGCGCGCGCTCACGTCGGCGAAGTTGAACGTCTCCTCCGCGGTGGTGGTGCCGCTCGTCATGGCCCCGGCCAGGACTGTCGTCCAGCTCGCGGCGTCGTTCGAAACCTGGACGTCGAAACGATTGCGCCGCAGGTTTCCCTGGTAGGCGGCAACCTTCACGAGAGACACCGGGCGCACGGACCCGAGATCGAGGCGCAACCACTGGCCGTCGCCGCTGGCCGACCAGCGCGTGCCCAGGTTGTTGTCGACGGCTCCCGCCGGCACGTTGGCGTCGCTGGTGCTCGCGGTGACGCCGCCGGCGCCGGGCGTGATCTCAGCACCGGTGCTGGAGCCGGCCTGATACAGGCGCACGTAGTCGATGCGCATGTTGGCGGGGAAGACGGTGGTGGAGGGCGGGTTGCCGTCGAAGTTGCCGCCCACGGCCAGGTTCAGGATCACGAAGAACGGCTGGTCGAAGACCCAGTTCCCGCGCGTCTGGATGGTGCTCTTGGACACCGTGTAGTGGACGCTGTTGTTGACGAGGAACCGGATCTGCGTGGCGCTCCACTCCACGGCATACGTATTGAAGTTGCCGCTGGAGATGCCGGTCGAGTGGTTGAACGGGGTCGCGCCCGAGTAGCCCGGCCCGTGGATGGCGGAGCTGGCCGTGCCCGGGCTGCTCCCGCGGTTCTCCATGATGTCGATCTCGCCGCACCCCGGCCAGCCGGCGGTTCCGATGTTCGACCCCAGCATCCAGAACGCCGGCCACAGGCCCTTGCCGGCGGGCAGCGCGATGCGGGCCTCGATGCGCCCATACTTGATCTCGCGCTTGCCCTGCGTCTTCATTCGCGTCGACGTGTACTGACAGGTGCCGTACCAGCACGAGCCGGTCGTGGTCTTGCGGGCGGTGATCGTGAGGATGCCGCCGGACACGGCGGCGTTCGCGCCGCTCGTGTAGTTCTCGAGCTCGTTGTTGCCCCAGCCGCCGCCGCCGGTTTCGAACGTCCAGTTGCCGGTGTTGACCGAGGTGCCGTTGAACTCGTCGCTCCAGACGAGGTTCCACGTCTGCGCATGGGCGCCGTTTGCCGCTGCCGTCAAGGCCACCAGCAGCAGCGCGCGGGACAGTCTTCCGTTCATGAAGCCTCCATGCGCCAGTCGCCGGCGCCTGAAAAGACGTTGGGGGGCGGATCGCTTGAGCGAACAGTGCCCTTGTCGATGGAGGCTGTCATCACCCGATCGGGTAGTCCGGGTGCCGGAGAGGAGTGGGACCTGGCGCGAACGGGCGTTCGCGGGCGCCGACCCTATCGAAGGTCCTGGCTAACGATAGATCGAGCCGACTGTGGTGATGAGGTTCGTCCCGAGGACGTGCCGGTATCGCACGGCGCCGGCATTGTCCGTGCTCTCCACGGCCATGCCGAAACAAGACTCACGGGTGTAGCCGCGAATGTCCGCCGTCGGCACCAGGTGCCATCTGTAGCCGTCGGAGAATTCGATACAGCGCCAGTGGGGCGCACCGTCGGAGCAGTTGCCGCTGAAGGTCGCGCGCCGGAAGAAGCCGGCGCAGGCGGGGTTGACGTTCACGGCGAGGTCGGCGGTGCGCTTCACGTCGCCGCCCTCGGCCACGACCTGGACCGTCGTACGCCCGGGGTCGGCCATGATCGTGCGGGTGACGCTGAGCCCGCTCACCACCGCGGACGTACCCGTGATGTTGACCTCGGCGGGCGAGAACGCGCACTCCATCTCGGCGGGGAGTCCCGAGCACGACAGGCGCACGCTGCCGCGAAAGCCGTTCGTGGGACGCACCGTGCACGTCGCGCCGGCGGGCGCTTCGTCGAGGTCGAGCTGCGGCTTGTCGCAGGTCACGGTCAGGTCGGCGGGCACGCCTGGAATGGGCGTCGCCGCGGGGGGCGGAGGCGGCGGCGCGGTGACGTTCCGCGTGTAGTCCTCGCAGGCGGCGGTGAGCAGGACGGCCAACAGCGGGACCAGCCGGCGTGTCGAGGCGCGCATCACCGTCACCTGTCCACCTGGACGAAGTCGGTGCCCAGGAGGTGTTTGACAGTGCCGGCACCGCTCATGAGGAGCTCGACCTTCTTGCCGTCGCAGGTGGGACCGTCGCCCCAGCCGAGCACCCCGCCGCGTCGCACCAGCCAGATGTAGCCGTCCGTGAACTGCGCGCACGTGGTGCCCGGCGGGCGTGTCGCACATCCCGTGTACGACGCCTCGGTCTTGAAGCCGGCGCAGCCTTCCGCGATCGTGAGCCCGACGTCGGCGGTTCGGGTGAGCTCGGCGGAGCGCGCCATGGCCCGGACGGTGTAGCTGCCGGGCTCCGCGCGTATGTTCATCTGCCGGAAGCCGAAGTTCGCGGTCACCGGCGCCGTCCCCGTCACGTCCACCTGCGCCGGATCGAAGCCACACTCGACCCAGGCCGGCTCGTTCGCGCACGTGAAGACGACAGTGCCCTTGAAGCCATCCCTCGGCGTGATCGTGCAGGCGACCTGAGCGCGGGCCGGGTAGGTGATGCGCGCGGGTCCGTTGTCGCAGGCGAGCTCGAAGCTCGAGGGCACCGGCGGGGCCGGCGGATCCGCCGGGAGCGTCGGCCCCTGGAGCCCTCCCGGCGTCTCCTCGCTCGTGCAGCCGATGAGGGCCGACGTCATCACGACGATCGCGACGAAGAACCGCATGCGTCTCTCCTGATCGCGCCCGGAAAGCGAGCGCCGTCGTCCGCCGTTCTGCAAACGCCGCGCCGCGCCCGATCCCGCGTGGAATCGCGCGCTCCGCAGGCCTTTACAAGATGGTGGCGACGGTGACCTTACCATTTCCGGAACGCAGACGGCGAGGGGGCGTTCCATTTCCGGAACGCGATATAGTCAGGCGGCTCGATGATTTGCGCGGCCTGCCAGGGCGAGAACGACGACGCGGCGGAGGTCTGTTTCCACTGCCGGCACGTCCTCGTGCCGATCTCCCGCGGGGCCGTGTTGTCCGGCCGCTACGAGATCCGGAGCGTCCTCGGCCGCGGTGGGATGGGCATGGTCTACGAGGCCCACGACCTCGTCCTCGACGAGACTGTCGCGATCAAGCTGCTGCGGGCGGAGTTCGCCCGCGATCCCGAGGTGGCGGGTCGATTCCGTGCGGAGATCAAGCTGGCGCGGAAGGTCAGCCATCGGAACGTCTGCCGCATCCACGAGTACGGCGAGGACCAGGGGTTCGGGTTCATCTCGATGGAGTACGTCGACGGCGGCGACTTCAAGGCCCTCGTGCAGAAAGACGGTGGGCTGCCCGCGGCCGAGGCCTTCGACGTGGCGCTCCAGGTGGCCGAGGGGCTGGAGGCGATCCACGACGCGCACGTCGTCCACCGCGACCTGAAGACGGTGAACATCGTGCGCACCTCCGGCGGCGTCGTGAAGGTCATGGACTTCGGGATCGCGAAGGGGACGGGTCCGGACGCGACTACGGGCGCCACCGCTACGGGGCAGATCCTGGGCACGCCCGAGTACATGAGCCCCGAGCAGGGGCGCGGGGAGAAGGCGGACTTTCGCAGCGACGTGTACGCGCTCGGGGTGGTGACGTTCGAGCTCTTCACCGGCCGCGTGCCGTTCCGCGGGGACAGCCCGGTGGCCACCATGCTGATGCACGCCCAGGAGGCTCCGCCGCTGGAGGCGCCGTTTGCCGGACGAATCCCCGCGCCGCTGGTGCCCGTGCTGCGGAAGGCCATGGCCAAGGATCCGCGCGACCGCTACGCCAGCGCCTCCGAGATCGCGCACGCCTTCCGCGAGGCGCGGCACGCCTGGTCGAGCGGCGCCGAGGCCATCCCCGACAGGACGACGTTGCGCTCGCGGGCGCGCCGGGGCGACTCGCGATCGAGCATCGCGCTCCTGGCGGTGGCGGTCGTGACGGCGATCGTCGTCGTGGTCCTCGCCATCAACGCGCCGCCGCGCGGGAAGCAGACCCTGAGCGGCCCGGTCGCCGTGATCGAGCACCGCGCGACGGCCCCGCCGGCGTCTCCGTCGGCGGCGACGCCGGAGCCCGGAGTACCGCGTACAACGCCGGCCGCGGCGACGGTCCTGCGAACGCCTTCGGCCCGCGCGACGACTCTACGTGCCGCTACGTTGCCACCGATCGTGGCCGCCGCCAGCGAGACCGCGGTGCCGACACCGATTCCCACCGAGGCACCGACGGCCGCGCCGACGCTCGCGCCCACGGTCGCCGCCCCGGCGGCGGAGACCGGCGTGCTACAGATCGTCGCCGTTCCGTTCGCCGACGTGACGATCGACGACGCGCCCGTCGGCCGGGTGTCGTCCACGAGATTTCCCTTGGCCGCCGGTGCTCACGTCATCGTCTTGAGCCACCCCGACTACCGGCCCGTGCGCCGCAAACTGACCGTGCTCGCCGGTGCGACCGAGAAGCTGGTCGTGGACCTCGCCGAAGAGGCGATCCCGCGGAAGAAATAGAGCGGCGTCTTCAACCTTCCTCTGGCGCCACCGCCGGGGCCGCACCCGCAATCACAGTCGGATCGATCTTGAGCGCGCGCAGATATCGATGCAGCGTCGTCTTCGTGAGCTGCAGGCTCTCACGCACGGCCCGCACGTTCCCGTTGTGGCGCTCCAGGCGCGAGAGGATCAACTCACGCTGGAACGTGCGCAGCGCGTCCTTCATCGACGCGCCCTCCCATAGCAAGGGGGCCGCCTTCGGGTTCGGCGTGGCCTCCATCATGTCGGGATAGCAGCGGGCGATGAGGTCGCGCTTGATGGGGGCGCCAGGCTTCGAGTGCGTCACGAAGAGAGAGCACGCGCGGGCCAGCTCGCGGACGTTGCCGGGCCAGGAGTGGGAGACGAGCAGGCGCAGTGAATCCTGGGTGAAGCCCAGCGTCTTCTTGCGAAGGCGCTGCTCGTGGTGCAGGCGGAAGTGCTCGAGCAGCGCCGGTATGTCCCACGGGTGCTCGCGCAGCGGCAGCAGGCGGATGGCCTGCGTCCGGAAGCGGTCGTGGAAGTCGCGCCGCAGCGTTCCGTCGGCCATGGCCTCGTCGAGATCGCGGTTGGTGGCGAGCACGACGGCGACGTCGACGGGGATCTCGCGGGTCTCGCCGACGGGCACGACAGTGTGGTTCTCGAGGACCCGCAGCAGACATGCCTGCGCCCGGGGGCTGAGCTCGGCGACCTCGTCCAGGAACAACACGCCGCCCTGGGCGGCGCGGAAGAAGCCTTGCTCGTCGGAGGCGGCGCCGGTGAAGGCGCCGCGCTTGTGTCCGAAGAAGCGCGAGCCCGCGAGCTCGTCCGTGATCTCCGCGCAGTTGACCGCCACGAACGCGCGCTTCGCGCGGCCGCTGTACGCGTAGAGGTAGCGCGCGACGAGGTCCTTGCCGGTGCCCCTCTCGCCGAGGATGAGCATCGGCTCCGGCTCGGTGGCCTCGAGGGCGGGGATGTACGTCTCGTGCAGCTCGCGGCGCAGCGCCTGGATGTGCGTGGAGTCGCCGATGAGATGCGGCGCGTTCTCGGGCCGCGTGCTGCCTTGCAGCAGCTCCTCGAGGGCCCGTTCGCGCCGCTGCTGCTCGAAGTGCAGGCCGAAGGCGCGGCCGACGGCGGCGGCGTAGCCCTCGAGCCAGTCGCGGTCGGCCTTGCCGTAGGCGCTGGCCACCCCGATGTTCTGGAAATACATCACGGCCAGGGTCTTTCCCTGCACGCTGTCGAGGATCGGCGCGCAGAGGATCGAATACTCCTCGCCCTTGAGCGATGCGCTCTCTCCGCCGCCGCTCCGGTCGAGGGGATGAGGGACGAGCTCGGGCTGGCCTCCGGCGATCACGCGGCGGATGAGCGAGGGGCTCACGCCCTTCACGGACTCGCCGCGCTCGCAGGCGCGGATCTGGTCCGCGGAAAGCTTGCCGCGCGCGTAGGCGCAGCGCAGCGCCAGCGGCTCCTGCTGCTCGACGACCAGCAGCAGCGCATTGTGGGCACCGAAGCCTTCCGCCACCGCCTGGAACGACTCGCGCAGCGTCTCCTGCTCGTTGCCGTCCTGCGACAGCCCGCGCAGCACTTCGTTCATCGCCCGGAAGAGCTGCGGGTAGTGGCGGACGCGGGTGTTCCGGTCGTCTTCCGGCATCGGCGAACGGTAGCGAGGCCAGCGCCGAAAAGCAATTGAACCGCCGCCGTTTCAGTACTGGACCGGCCCGCGCGCCGCCAAGGCCCAGATGTGGAACGGGGTCAGGTCTGTCGTATGGCTTATAGGCCACGCTAAAAGCCATAGGACAGACCTGACCCCATGGCGCGGGCTTTGCACGACGGCGCCGCCGTGAGCTTGCCACGGTCATTGGCGGTCCTGCTCGCGGCCGTGCCGCAGCCGGGGACCGACGCCCTCTACGTCGCCGCCCGCGATGCCCACGGCACCGCCGTGTCGCGCTGCGCCTCCGACGTGCCCCTCGTGATCGAATCGAGCGGGCGCTTCCTCTACGTCGGCGACGTCGGCGCGGTCCTCGGCTTCGGCATCGACCCTGGCGACGGCCGCCTGACGCCGGTGCCGGGGTCGCCCTTCCGCCAAGGTGCCGACGCGCCGTCGAAACGCAATATCATCGCGCTGGTGCCCCATCCCTCGGGGCGATTCCTCTATGCCGTGAACGCGATGGAGATCCAGGTGTACTCGATCGACGGCTCGACGGGCGCGCTGGTGCCGGTGCCGGGCTCGCCCTTCGTCAAGGCCGGGGCGCACGCGGCGGATCGGATCGTCGAAGGGCAGGGGACCCTGCAGATCCTGGTGGTGCCCTTCGCCGACGTGACTCTCGACGACGGCGTGCGAGGGCGACACTCCTCCACGCGGTTTTCCCTCGAGCCGGGTGCCCACGTGGTGGAGCTGAGCCATCCCGAATACCAGCCGCTGCGGCGCAAAGTCACGATCCTCCCAGGGGCGACGGAGAGGCTGGTCGTCGACCTCTCCGAGGAAGCCGTCCGCAAGAGGCGCTGATGCGCGCGGGTCTCGCCGTGGTCCTCGCGCTCATGCTTCACCCTCCCTGCGCCCTCGGTCAGGACGCGGTGTCGGCGGACGCGTTCCTGAAGATGGGCATCGAACAGCTCGCCGACGGTGACTTCGAGGCCGCCGTCTTCAGCCTCGACACCGCCGTGCGCCGTTATCAGACGATGCCCGCCGCGTCCGAGCCGCTCGTGCGTGCCTATGTCTACCTCGGGGCGGCGTACGTCGGCCTCGGGCACACCGAGGTGGCGAAGGGGAAGTTCCGCGAGGCGCTCTCGCGCGACCCGCACGTGCGCCTGCGCCCGGAGGAGTTCGCGCCGAACGTGATCAAGGTCTTCGAGGCGCAGCTCATGAAGCTGACGGCGGCGCGGAAGAAGCGCTCCGGGACCATCCTGCTCGCCCTCGGCGGCGCGGGGGCGGCCGGTGCGGTGGCGGTGGCCGCGGTGGCGAGCGGAAGCGGTGCCCCCGCCAATCGCGCGCCGAGCGCGGGCATCGAGTACACCCCCGGCGGACAAGCCATCGCCGGCGTCACCGTGATGACGTTCACCGCGGTTGCGCCCGATCCGGACGGAGACGTGCTGACGTACCACTGGTCCTTCGGCGACGGCGAGCAGAGCAGCGGCCCGCTGGCCACCCATCGCTTCGCGGCCAGCGGCACCTTCCGCGTGACGCTCACCGTCGACGACGGCCGAGGAGGGACGGCCAGCGCGGAGGTCAGCGTGGTCTCGCGAACGCTCGCCGGGCGATGGGTCTCCGGTCGCTGGACCTACACGCTCGTCCAGAACGGCAGCGTGCTCCTGGGGACGTTGTCCGACCAGTTCGACCGCTTCGACGTGACGGGCACCGTGACGCCCCCGCGCACCGTCAGCTGGATAGCGAGCCCGGAGAACGGCGGCATCACCATCGATTACCGCTTCACGGGCATCGCCAATGACGCCCTGGACATGATCTCCGGCGCGCAGCGCGACGAGAACTTCCGGACCACCGCCGACCTCGTGCTCGTCCGCCAATGAGGAAGCGGCTCCTCGCGCTGGTACTGCTGCCGTCACTGCTCACCGCCCAGCCTTTGCCCGACGCCGTGAAGACGAGCGTCGCGGCCGAGCTCGCGGTGGGTATCGAGCGGGTGCGCGACGGTGATTTCGAGGCTGGCCTGCTCACGCTGGACGGGGTGGCGCGCCGTCTGGTCGCCGAGCGCGGCCCCGCCAAGGACCTCGCGCAGGCGTATCTGCATCTCGGTATCGCCTATCTCGGCCTGCGCCAGGACGCGCTGGCGAATGCCAAGCTGCGCCAAGCCCTGCGCCAGGACCCGGATCTTCGGCTGAGCCCGGAGGAGTTCGCGCCGCGGGTCATTCGGGCGCTGGAAGAGGCGCGGCGCGCGCTGGCGGAGACGGCCGCGCTGGAGAGGGCGGCGAAGGACAAGCGCGGGGCAGGGGGCCTGCTGCTGCTCGGGCGCGGGGGCGCGGCGGCGGCCGGCATCGCCGCCACGGCGATCCAATCGGAGACACCGAATCACCCTCCCACCGCCAGCGTGACAGTCAACCCGGAAGGTCAGGCCATCACTTCCATCACGAAGCTGACGTTCACGGCGACGGCCAGCGACCTCGACGGCAACGTGCTCACGTACAACTGGAGTTTCGGTGACGGGACGTTTGCTTCGGGCATGGCTGTAACGCACATCTACGAGAGCAACGGCACGTTCGACGTCACGTTGACAGTGAGCGATGGATCGTCCACGACGGCGGTGGACAGCCGAATCACGGCGCGGACGCTGACGGGCCTCTGGCGGCTGTCCCAGCCCGGGTTTCGTGACACGAGGGCGTACGACCTGCAGCAGACGGGCGGGGCCCTCGCCGGCAACGCCATTCTCGGCAACGGCGTGCGCCTGGGCATTTTCACGGCCCTTTCCCGTGTCGCGGATCCCCGCCAGGTGGCGCTGGAGCACTCCGACAGCGCGGGATTCACGTCTCCGCCGGGCGGCAGTTGTCGCCTCGCGATCGCCGGCCATGCCAACGCCGGCCTGGACACCATCACGGGCGTCGAAACGTGCACCCTTTGCAGCGTCTGCCGGCCGGAGCAGCAGCGGTCGATCGTGATGACGCGCTAGGTCGGGCTAGCGGCTCGCCGGCTCGAGCCAGGCCTGCTCGAGGGCGCGGCCGAAGACCTCCGCCGGCTGCGCGCCCGAGAGGGCCAAACGGCCGTCGATGAGGAAGAACGGCACCCCGCGCACGCGCAGAGCCCCCGCCTCGGCCACGTCGCGCGCGACGGCATCGGCGTACGTGTCGCCGGCAATCATCGACCGCACGTCGTTCTCCGGCAGGCCGGCCTCCGTGGCCAGCGGTGCGAGAGAGCCGGCGTCGAAGATCGACCCCTGCTCGCAGAAGTAGGCGCGGAACAGGCGCTCCACGACCGCGTCCTGAACGCCGCGCTCGCGGGCCAGATGCAGCAGGCGATGGGCGTCGAAGGTGTTGCCGGTGACCGGTCCGAGGTGGAAGTCGAGCCCTTCGTCTTTCGCGATCCCGACGAGGCGCGCTTCCATGGCCTCGAGGTCGGCAGGCGCGAGGCCGTACTTCGCCATCAGTCCGGCCGCGCGATCCGAGGTGCGGTCCTTCGGTGCCGCCGGGTTCAGCTGGAACGATCGGTAGACGACTTCGATCTCCTGGCGGTGCTCGAACGCGGCGAGCGCACGCTGCAGCCGGCGTCTGCCGATGTAGCACCAGGGGCAGACGATGTCCGACCAGACGTCGATACGCATGCTTCTAGACTAACTCTTGAAGGCCGCAGGGATGGCGGTCACAACGGCCGTTCGAGCGGACCCGTTCGTGGTGTACCAGGTGCTAACGTTGTCGGGTAAGGAGTGTGTCGATGAGCGATCGATCCCTTGCTGTTCTTGTCGCCGCTGCCTGCGTGATGTCGGCGTGCGGTCATGAGAACCCGACCGCGCCGCCGTCGGTGCGCGGAGAGTCCATTGTCATTAACGCCACCGTGCCGGCGTCTTCGATAGCAAACCCAGGATCCGATGCCGCCGACTATCCATTGAGGCGCGACATCCAGTTGTCGATTCGTCAGAGCGCGGGCTTTGAGCGTACTGTCAGCCTCACCGTGCTCAATCAAACGCTCTTCCCGATGGGCTCCGACGCGCCGCCGGCACACATCAAGGTGGGATTGCCGGTAGATCCGCCGGTTCTCCCTGCGGGGGGGTCGGTCTCGATCACGACACCGTTGCTGCATTCCAATGAGCTGCGCGGCGTGACCATCGATCTCGTGTATACCGTGACCCTTTCGGGAGCGAACAGCGAACCGTCGGGCGGCCGCGTGACGGTGCGCGTCAAGCTGTAGAGCGATTGCGTAGCGCTCAACGAAAACGAGCAACGCAGTAGAGCCCGCTGCGTAGCTCGCAAGGCGCGTCGAAACCCGCGGGAAGATCGTCGGCAGGCACGATCCACAATCCGCGCGGGGGACGTGAGGCATCCCACGCCTCCCGTGCGCGACGTCCGAGGCGGGCCCGCGGCTCGACGAACGCGTACTTGCCGGCCAGGTCGCGCGGGTCATAGTGGTCACGCCCGGCGCGCAGCTTCTCCCGCTGCGCGATGATCGCCTCCGCGTGTACCCGCGTGGCGAACATCCAGTCGCTGTAGTGTGCGGGCGGGGCATAGACGTCGGCGCCGTGCCGGGCTTGACGCGCCGCGAACTCCAGGGCCGGGATGAGGCCGTAGTTCCACTCGACGCGCGAACGGTAACGGTAGGTGTTCCAGTAGTGCCGCCAGAACAAGCCGAGGCTCACGGCCACCGTCAGCAGCAGTCCGATGCCGGCGATCCGGCGGAACCTCGGCGGCGTGCGGTCGAGGAGATACAGGCACCCGGCGGCGGCCAGCACCTGCACGAAGGGCAGGGCCGTGATCGTACGCGTGGCGTGTGGGTAGTGGCGGGTGAGCGAACCCAGCACGGGTGTGAACACGACAACGCCGACGAGGGCCGCGCCGGCCCACGAACGCCGCGCCAGGACGACGGCGGCGCCACCCAGCGCGAGTGGACCGAGATACCAGGGGAGCATCGCCGCGCGCGTGGCGAGGCGCAGGTCGGCGTCACCGCGCCCGAACAGGAAACGTGGGTCGAGATGGGAGAGGTAGGCGGCCGGCATGTCCCTCCATGGCGCCCGGACGTGCTGGAAGCGGAGGTTCATGAGCTCGTTTGTCGTGACGTAGAACGCGACGAAAGGCAGGGCCGTCACCACGAACGCGGCGAGGAACGCCACCAAGGCGCGGCCGTGTGGACGTCGGCAGTAGCCGGCATAGGCGAGGAAGGTCGCGAGCGAGACGGCGACGAGGAGCTTGGCCGGCGAATAGGCGTAGAAACAGGAGGCGAGCAGGAGTCCGGCCGACGCGCCGTCGCGCACCCGGCCGCGTCGAGCGAGGCGGATCATGAAGAGGACCGCCGCCGAATACACGACGGTGAGGACGATCGCCTGCTCCGACCAGCGGCTGAAGTGGATGTGCCACGGCGTCACGGCGACGAATAGAGCCGTCCAAACCCCGCCGTCGATCGAGCCCAGGATCTCTCGTCCCAGTGCATAGGCCACGAGCACGCCGAACGCGCCCCACAGGGCGGCCGGCACGCGGGCGCTCTCGACTGTCCGCCCGAGAAGCTTCACGGCGAGGGCGACGGAGTAGACGAACAGCGGCTCCTTGTAGTCGTCGAGCGCGCGGAAGAAGAGCGGCCACGGCTCGCCGTACTGATCGACCCCGGCCTCCGCGATGAGCGCGGCGTTGACGGCGACCGCCGATTCGTCGAACCAGAAGCCGGGCGGGTTCTCGGCGATACCCATCACGCGCAGCGTGACGGCCAGGACCGTGACCGCCGCCAGCATCGCAAGTGCGGTGCGGCGGGGCGTGTCGGACACGCGCGGGACTCTAACACGGGCCACGCGGGTGGCACGCGACGCCGCCGGAATGCCGGCTCAGTAGCCGATGTTCGTGAGCGCCGATGGGCCGAGCCGTGAGCAGAGCTGGGCCAGATAGAGGCTGCTCGGGCTCACGTTCGTGCCGTGAGATTCGTAGATCCCCAGCGGGAGCGTGTCGCCGCTGCCGTACTCCGTGCTGGTGCCGATCGTGCCCACGTTGCCGATCGCCCAGTTCATGCTTCCCGGCGGCCGCTGGAGGTTGATCTTCGCCTGGCTGTTCCAGGAGACGCCCCAGCCCATCGTCCAGCCGTGGCCCGAGCCCAGGTTGCCGCGGTCGATGTACTCGACGGCGCCGCCGGTGATGTTCGCGCGATCGGTCAGCAGGCCGGTGGCCCAACGCTGGTGCGGCTGGATCGGACTGCCGCCCGTGCCCTGGAAATCGAGGATCACCACCGGACCGGTATCCGAGCCCCCCGTGATGGCGTGGAACCAGCCGGTGGCATTCAGCGACTTGCAGCGCACCACCAGTGTCTGCGTGCCGCTGAGGTTGTAGTCGGAAGGGGCGGCGCCGGCGGTGTCCGCGTAGGTGTGGTCGAGGGTCACGCTGTCGACGGTGATGCGGCTGGCGCTGTCGTTCACGCTCAAGCCGCTGCGCAGGTCGCGCCCGTAGAGGTTCTTCACCCAACTGTCGGTGACGGCGTCCATCGACAGCATCTTGTAGCCTTGCGGCGTGGCGCGGCCGAGGACGCGCAGGCCTTCGATCCCGACCTGCGAGATCCGCGCGCTGTAGGTGTAGGGCGCGACCTGTCCGCTGACGTAGCGGGTGTCGATCGAGTCCGAGACCGGTGCGTCCAGGGTCAGTTGAGTGCCGGAGATCGCCGTGATGCGGCGCTCGGTCACCATCTGCGACGTCGCGCTGAGCCACGTCTGCGGCGCGCCGTTGCGGAGGAGGTCGTGCATGCTCATGTGCTCGATCCAGCCCGCGGTCGACGTCCGGATGACCGCCACCGGCGTTCCCACGGAGAGGCCGGCCGTGCTCGCGACCGTCAGGTTGCGGCTGCCGACGGCCAGGTAGGTATTGGTGATGGCCGTCGCCGCCCCCAGCGTGCGCGTGCCGGCGCCGTTGATCGCGAAGGCGGTGTGGCTGGCGGCGCCGAGGTCGAGGAGGGTGCCGGTGGTGCCGGATCCGGCGCCGCGAAGGACGACACCGCTGACGGCGAAGGTGAGCGTGCCGTCGAGCCGATACGTGCCGGCAGTGAGGACGACGGCGCCGCGGATGCCGCCGGAATCGAGGGGCATCGCCGCGACCTGGTCGAGGGCGGCCTGGATTCGCGGTGTGTCGTCGCCGGAAGCCGCGGGCGAGAGGGTGACCTTCGTGGAGACGGCCGGGAGCGCGACGCCGCCGCCCCTGTAACCGGCGTGGGAGAAGTCCATGATCTGGTCGCTGCCACCGGCGTACGTGGTGCCGTCGTATCGGTAGAGCGTGGCGAGCGTCTTGTACGAGAGCTGCTGGCCGCTCGCGTTCCAGAAGGCCCACGTGCTGGCCGGTCCGCCGTTGTCGAGCGTGCTCTTGCAGGTGAGGCTCGGGGTCGGTGTCAGCGTGGGGGTGGGCGTGGGCGTGGGCGTCGGTGTCACCGAGACGGGCGTGGACGTCGGCGTCGGTGTGGGCGTCGATCCGCCGGACAAGGCGAAGACCTGGATCTCGTTCACCGAGTTCCATGCGTTCACGCTGTTGCCGTGGCCGAGATAGCGCACCCAGCGCCCGCCGGCGTCGGGGAAGTCGAACGTCTCGAGGGCCGTCGTCGTCCCGCTGCTGGAGCCGGACCAGACGGTGGTCCAGAGGCCGCCGCCGCCGGAAACCTGGATGTCGAAGACGCTCTGCCGGGTGTTGCCGCTGTAGATCGCCGCCTTGACGTAGCCGACGGTGCGGACCGACCCCAGGTCGAGCTCCAGCCACTGCCCGTCCCCGTTGGCCGACCAGCGTGTAGCCAGGCTGTCATCGACGGCGTTGACCGGCACGTTACCGTCGTTCGTGCTGGCGATGACCCCGGCGCCACCGGGCGTGACCTCGACATAGGAGGCCGCCGCCGCGAAGGCCCGGAGCTCGTTGACGCTGTTCCACGCGTTCACGCTGTTGCCATGGCCGAGATAGCGGACCCAGCGGCCGGCCACATCGGTGAAGTTGTACGTCTCGAGGGCCGTCGTCGTCCCGCTGCTGGAGCCGGACCAGACGGTGGTCCAGGTGCCGCCGCCGCTGGAGACCTGGATATCGAAGACGCTCTGCCGGGTGTTGCCGCTGTAGATCGCCGCCGTGACGTAGCCGATGGTGCGCACGGCCCCGAGGTCGAGCTCGAGCCACTGTCCGTCGCCGTTGGCGGACCAGCGGGTGGTCAGGCTGCCGTCGACGGTGTTGGCGGGTACGTTCCCGTCGTTCGTGCTCGCGATGACACCCGCGGCGCCGGGCGTGACGTCGACGTACGTCTGGGCCCAGGACCTTCCGGTCTCTGTGAACGCGGCAACCGACAAAGCGGCCAGGGCAATCCCGCGCAAGCGATTCATTGCGGCTCTCCTCTCGATGGACTTGACCCGAACATACGTCGCGGCCGGCGCCGCGGCCAGTGTATTCACGGCAATTCGCCTGTGAATTCACGCCGCCATCGAACGTGAAGACTTGGACTTCACGAACCAGGCACTTTCGTGCCTGCGGCCCTGGATCCGACGACTGCGAGAGCGACGCCCTTCTACCCGATCGGGTGGTGGCGATGCGGTGAACGGTTTGTATCCTTGGGGGAACGACCACGTACATTCAGGCGCATCCAGGACTGCAGAGCGATCGAGAGGGTCTCATCGCGCGCTGAGCCGCGTTCTGCCGGCACGCGCATGGAGGAGCTGGACATGGCGCTGTGCAGGCCGGTGACGGCGACGTTCGTGTTCACGGGGATCCTTGGCGTGGCTTCCGTCTTCGCTCAAACGGAGGTGACGCCCGATGCCGCGGGCGTCACGGCCAGCACCCACGACGGCAACGTACCGGCCAATACCGTCGACGGCAGCCTGTCGACCCGCTGGTCCGCCAACGGCGAAGCCCAGTGGATCCGGTACGACCTGGGCGCGTCGCGGACGGTGACCCACCTGACCGTCGCGTTCTACCTCGGCAACAGCCGCCAGGCGGAATTCGACCTGCAGGTCTCGAGCGACGGCGAGAGCTGGACCAACGTACTGGCGGGAGCGAGCAGCAGCGGCACGTCCACGCAGGAGCAGACGTTCGACTTCACCGACACCGCCGCTCGCTACGTGCGTTATCTCGGCCACGGCAACAGCGTCAACACGTGGAACAGCGTCACCGAGGTCAGTATCTTCGCGGAGGGCGCCGCCGGGCCCACCCCCACGCCGACCCCAACCCCGCGGGTGACCCCGGCCGCGACCCCGACCCCGACGCCGACGCCGACTCCGACCGCGACGTCCAGCGGCCCCACGGTGACAGTCACCCTGGATCCCGCCAACGCTCGCGCGGCCGCGATCCCTTCGGACTTCGCCGGCCTGAGCCTCGAGATGCAGGCCATGCGGGCGAACTTCAGGACCCCCAACGGCAACTGGCTTGCCGGCGGCAACAGCGCCTACATCGCCATGCTGCGGCGGCTGGGCGTTCGACACATGCGCGTCGGTGGCAACACGATGGAGCGGATCGGGACGCAGTACGCGTACCCGAGCGACGCCGACGCCCGCGCGGCGAACGACTTCGTGAACGCGCTCGGGGGCAACCTTCTGTGGGGCGTCCCCGTGGCCAGCAAGTACAACGCGAGCCTCTACTCCGGGTACGCGCAGCGGATGATCGCGGACAAGCGGCAGAAGGGCTACTCCTTCGGCACCGCCTTCCACGTGGGCAACGAGCCGGACGGATTCGGCGTCAGTCAGTCGACGTGGCAGGGCCGGTTCGACGCTTACAGCGATGCCTTCGAGGCCGCCCTCGGGTCGACCGATGCCCGTTACGGCGGGCCCGGGTGCGCGAGCAGCCAGTCCTACGCCAACAGCCTCGTGCAGAACCCGAGGTACCTCGGCTCGCTCAAGAGCCACGTCGGCCCCATCACCCATCACTGGTATCCGTTCGGCGGGGCCTCGTCGTATTCGAGCCCGGGCGCGGCGATCTCCTCGATGCTGTCCTCGGGGAACGCCTCGCGGTACCAGAGCTTCTACAACGGCTGGGCTCGCAACGCCGAGAATGCCGGCTTCAAGCCGCGCCTCGATGAGACCAACAGCCTGTACCAGGGCGGGTACAGCGGCGCGAGCGACGCCTTTGCCGCCGCCCTCTGGTCACTGGACTACCTCTCGTACTTCGCCCAGAACACGATGCTGGCGGGCATCAACTTCCACACCGCCAATCAGACGTCGGCCTACAACCCGATCGAGCCGGTGGGGCTGGCCTCGACCTACACGCTGAAGGCCGTCGGGTACGGGCTGCTGGCGTTCGACCAGCTCGGACAGGGCCGGCCGGTGCCCCGCACCGTCAGCAATCCGAGCAACGTGAACCTGACGGCGTACGCGGTCCTGCGCACGGACGGCAGCGAAACCTTACGCCTGATCAACAAGACCTACGGCACGAGCGGCGTCGACGCGACTGTTGTCGTCGTTCCCGGCAAGACGCTCACACGCGCGGAGGTCATGTACCTCCGGCAGTCGACGAGCAGCGTGACGGCGACCTCGGGCATTACCCTCGGCGGGCAGTCGGTGAGCGGGAGCGGTGCCTGGAACGGCACGTTCACGCAGACGCTGACTCCCGTGAACGGGCGTTTCACGATCCCGGTGCCGCGCGCGCAGGCCGCGATCGTGCACTTGTTCTGACCCGCCGGGGTACTTCTTACGCTCGGGGTTTGTTCGCCGCTCCTAAGTGGCTGGCCAGGCTGAGCCGGGACGGGTCGGGCGCTGGTGCGGATATTGCTACGTACGCACCGGCGCGCTGTACTTTCGTGCTCACGGCGCGACCGAGCGTGCGCGATCCCGCGCCGCTCACGACACTGGACCAACGAGAGGTAACTACTATGACTCGTACGCTGACTGTGTTTTCGATGGCGGTCGCACTTGCCGCCGCGGGACGCGCCAACGCCAACGACAGCTGGATCACCACGAAAGCCAAGCTGGCGCTGCTGACGACGGATGGGCTTCATGTCAGCGCGCCGAACGTCGATACCGTGGACGGGAAGGTGACTCTCCACGGGAAGGTCGAGACGGCCGCCGAGAAAACCAGCGCCGAAAAGGCCGTGCAGAAGATCGACGGCGTGAAGAGCGTCAACAATCTCCTGCAGGTCGTCCCGGAGAAGCAGAAGCACGCCGTAGACGCCAAGGACTCGGTCATCAAGGACCGTGTCGAGGTCTCTCTGAAGAAGAACGCCAGCCTGAAGGACGTCAAAGTGGCGTCCGTGAACAAGGGAGTCGTTCTTCTCTCCGGCAAGACCACCAACCTCGTCGACAAGCTCCAGGCGGTCGAGACCGCCTACACAGTCGATGGCGTTCACAGCGTGGCGAGCGAAATCGAATCCTCCGAGAACTAGGCACCCTCAAGGGCACCTCGGGACCGAGGTGCCCTGCCCAACGGCATTCGCGGGTGGTGGAAGCCAGCGGTCAGAAGCGCTAAACTCGCTGTTCGCTGTCCCCGTGGTGTAGCTGGCCTAACACGCGGCCCTTTCAAGGCGTTAGGCTAGGGTTCAAAGTTACATCCTAGCAATCAGTTAGAAGGAAGCCAGAAACACCGGCAAGTCTTAGGCGTGTCCCACGATGCCGAAAGGCGTGGGTCATGCTGGTCGTTGCTGCCGCGGTTGCCCTCCTCCAGGCGTCTGCGCCGGTCCCCCGACCCGGTCTAGACCGCCTCCTCTTTGAGTCGCCGGCGACGTCGACGGCCGAGCCCGTCGCGCCCAAGCTCGTGGTCCTCTGGTACTCGGACGCCGGGAAGATCGCGCGCGAAGAGCTGGACCGGCTCTTCCGTGGCCTCGGTCTCCAGCTCCGCCACGAGCTGGCGGACACCTATTCCTGGGGCGACAGCACCGGCAACCCCGCGCCTCACTTCTACGTGCATGTGGGCGCGGAGCGGCCGGCCGTACGGCAGTACGCGAACGTGCTGGCGTCCACCGACCCGCGTGCGCGCGAGCTGTGGACGTATGACGCGGCGATCGAGGAAGGCCTCCGGCTACCTTCGCGGTCTAGGCGGGATCCGGCGTTCCGCGTCGCGCTGGCCAGGCTAATCGCGCACGAGATGCTCCATTGCCTCTACCCCGACAGTGGCCACTGGGGCGGCGGCATCATGCGCTCACACGTGACGCGCGACATGCTGTTGGAGAGAGTGCTGTACCTGAACCCGCCGCCCGGCGACGTTGCCGCGCAGCTGCGCCCGCTCGTCAGGGGCGGCGACGCGACGGCCTCGGCTCACTGAAGCGCGCCTCGACCGACAGGGCAACGGCCGTCGCCACGCCTACGGCTGCGGCCGGCCAGGGCGCGTCCATGAGCGCCAGCTCGACGGCAAGAAACAAGAGCCCGAAGTAGACCATCACTCACCTCATGCAGAAGACGCGCGGATGGCGGTAGGCGCGCAGCGCTCTGTACGCTTCCGCCAGCTCGCTCTGTCGAAACCGGATCCTCCGCGCCCGCCACAACGCGCTGGCCAGCGAAGGCATCCGGTCTAGACCGACCGCCACGAGCGGCCCGAGGCTGAGGAGCAAGAACACGAGCCCACCAGATCCGCTTTGATAGTCCAGCTCGGCATAGATGGACGTTGCGTACGGGAAGTCGTTCGCGTCGCGCTTTACGCCGACCTCGACGCTTGTGCTGATGTCGCCAGGAAGCCACCCACCGCCCCCGGGCTTCGCCATGCTCGCGTCCGTGTACGTCGTCCAGGCCCCGGTCAACGTTCGCGACGACCCGAACGTCGTGCTTCCGCCGATGCGGAGATAGAAGCTCGCCGTCGGCGTCCCCGGATCCGCAGTATCCATGAAAGCGCGAAGCTTGCCGTTGACCGCGTTCACAACGCCGATGCCGGGCGGGATGCTCGCCGCTGAGATGGAGAACGATTGAAGGGCGCCATCACTGGGGCCGTAGATGTATGACGTGCTGTCGTCGTCGGGAAGGTCAACGGCACTGACCTTTGTTGAGCCAGCCAGAAGCGTCCAGCCGTCGTTCGTGCCGATCGCTCCAGGCCGTAGGTTCGCGATCGGCATCAGGACACCAAGTAGAGGCCGCCGGTGGTCATGGTGACGTCGTCGGTGGCGGTCCCCTCGCCAGTCACCTCCACCGTCACGGCGTTGGCCCACGCCACGCTCAGCGTCGACTCGGTATTGTTGGTCCCGCTCTTCGACGTCGGCCCGTTTGCGGGGCCGACGATTGCTTGCGCGATCGAGCGCCCGGCCGACGCGCCCGAGCGCGTCACCTGGAAGCCGAAAAGCCAGTGACCCGCTTCGCTGGGCGTGAGGGTCATCGCGAACAGCAGGTTGTTTGAGGCTCCTTCCTTGAAGCGCAGCCGCAGCGTCTTGGTATTGGCGTTGTTTGCGGTCTTTCCACCGAAGATCCCGCGAACACTCATGTCGTTGGCGAGGAGTAGGTTCAGGTCCAGCACCTTTGATGCTAGAACGTCCTCTCCGGTCGTCACGTTGCCGACGGTCGACGACCATGCCGCGATGCGCCGTATCTGCTCGGAGCGAAGCGTGTTCAGGTTGTCGCGCAGATGGATGTTCATCAGCGACGCGGTCACCTTCTCGCCGGGTGTCCACGT
>Ga0114129_10001923_pt1 | contig 28361 bp, 26 predicted proteins | sample RhiMetdeltSRZDD1_FD_80071 | JGI IMG/M metagenome (GOLD analysis project Ga0114129, IMG submission 80071) | Populus rhizosphere microbial communities from Tennessee, USA - Rhizosphere MetaG P. deltoides SRZDD1 (version 2) (version 2) | ecosystem: Host-associated > Plants > Roots > Rhizosphere >... | reverse complement strand
ATCTGGAACCTGGTGTTCATGCAGTACAACCGCGACGCGGCGGGGAACCTCACTCCCCTGCCCGCGCCGTGCATCGACACCGGCATGGGTCTGGAGCGCGTGACGGCCGTGGTCCAGGGCAAGCGCTCGAACTTCGACACGGATCTCTTCATCCCGATCCTGGAGACGATCGCCAAACGCGCGGGCAAGACCTACGGGAAGAGCCCCGACGAGGACACGTCCTTGAAGGTGGTGGCGGACCACCTGCGGGCGATGACGTTCCTGATCGGCGACGGCGTGATGCCCGGCAACGAAGGCCGGGGCTACGTCCTGCGCAAGATCATGCGCCGGGCGATGCGCCACGGGAAGAAGCTCGGGATCGAGGAGCCGTTCCTGCACCAGCTCATCGGCGCCGTGGTCGAGCGGATGTCGGGCGCGTACCCCGAGCTGCTCACCCAGCAGCGGGCGACGTCCGCCGTGATCCTCGCCGAAGAGGAGCGCTTCGGGGCGACCCTCAAGCAGGCGTTCGGCGTCTTCGAAGACGTGGTCAAGAAGGGCGGCGGCCAGTCGATCGGCGGCGCCGACGCGTTCTTCCTGTACGACACCTACGGCCTGCCCCTCGACTTCCTCGAGGAGCTGGCCAGCGACCGCGGCCTCAAGGTCGACCACGAGGGTTTCGAGCGCGAGCTCGAGAAGCAGCGCGAGCGGGCGCGGCAGGCCTCGAAGATGGAGGCCGTACACGGCGACCCCGTGTACATGGAGCTGCTGGAGAAGGGAAAGACGGCCTTTCGCGGCTACGACACGCTCCTCGTCGAAGAGGCCCGCGTGCTGGCCGTCCTCAAGAAGGGCGCCATCGTGAAGCGCCTGGAGCGCGGCGACGAGGGCGAGGTCATCCTCGACCAGACGCCGTTCTACGGGGAGTCGGGCGGCCAGGTCGGCGACCACGGCGTGATCTCGTCGAACGGCAGCGCGGCCGAGGTCGTCGACAGCAAGCTCCCGCTGCCGGGCCTCTACTCACATCACGTCAAGGTCACGAGCGGGGGCTTCGAGCCCGGGATGAAGGTCCGTGCCGAGGTCGACGCCCATCACCGCGCCGCCACCATGCGCAACCACACCGGTACGCACCTTCTGAACGCAGCGCTGCGCGAGACGCTGGGCCCCCACGTCAAGCAGTCGGGCAGCCTCGTGGCCCCCGACCGCTTGCGGTTCGACTTCACCCACTACACCTCGGTGAATCCTCGCGAGCAGCAGCACATCGAGAACGTGGTGAACGCCCAGATCCTCCGTGACGCGACCGTTCACACGAAAGTCATGGGCCGCGAGGAGGCGCTCAACTCGGGCGCGCTGGCGTTCTTCGGCGACAAGTACGGCGAACAGGTACGCGTCGTCGAGGTCCCCGGGTTCTCAAAGGAGTTCTGCGGCGGCACCCACGTCCACGAGACCGGGCAGATCGGCCTGTTCCTCCTCACCGTCGAGCAGGGCGTGGCCGCCGGAACGCGGCGCGTCGAGGCGCTCACCGGCGAATCGGCCCTGCAGCGCGCCCGCGCCGACCAGACGATCCTCGAGGAGCTGGAGCAATCGGCCAAAGTGGACCGCCGGGGGCTCGTCGATGAGTACGCTAAGCTGCGGGAACAACTCAAGGCCCAGCAGCGCGAAATCGACAAGCTGAAGATGAAGCTCGCCACCGGCGGCGGCGCCGCCGTGGCGGACGATTCCGAGGAGGTCGGCGGGGTGAAGTTCTGGACGCCCAGGTTCGACGGGCTCAACCGCAAGGCCCACGCCGAGGTCGTCGACAACTTCCGGAACGAGAACAAGGACCGCTCGTTCGTCCTCGTCTCGACGGCCATCGATGACAGCGGGGTGTCCGTCATCGCCGCCGCCTCGTCCTCGATGACCTCGAAGACGCCGGCGCCCGAGATCATGAAACGGCTCGGCCTGCGCGGCGGTGGCCGGCCCGACTTCGCCCAGGGCGGCGGCGTCGAGGCGGGCGACGTCGACGCGATGCGGACGAAGGCGCGCCAGGTCCTGAAGGAGATGGCGGGTGCGTAACGCCGACCGGCGAGTCGAGGGTCTGCCCCACGCGGGACCCGACCGCCGATTCGGCCAGAGGCGCGGTGCCATCGTCCTTGCCGCGACCATGGCCCTGGCCGCCGCCAGCGTCGGCGAGGCGCAGATCTACACGCGCCGGAACGCCAACGGCGTCATCGAGGCCACGAACGTCCCCGACGAGCCCGGCTTCCGACTGGCGTACGGCAAGGGCACCCTCATCCACTCTCGTGGTTTCCGCCGCATCGCTTACAGCGGCATGTACGATGGCGACATCCGCGATGCCGCCTCCGTGTTCGGTGTGGGCGCCGATCTGGTGAAGGCCGTCATCGCCGTCGAATCCGAGTTCGATCACCTGGCCGTCTCGTCGAAGGGTGCCCAGGGCCTGATGCAGCTCATGCCGTTCACGGCGCGGCGATTCGGCGTCCTGAACGCCTTCGACCCGCGCCAGAACATCTTCGGCGGCGTCCAGTACCTGCGCGTGCTGCTCGACCTGTTCGGTGGCAACGTCGCGTTGGCCGTGGCCGGCTACAACGCCGGCGAGAACGCGGTGCTGCGCTACAAGGGCATCCCTCCGTACAAGGAAACGCAAGGTTACGTGCGCAAGATCCAGGCGCTGCTCGGCGGCGGCAACTATTGGGCCAAGGCCCCGCGCGGCACCGCGGATCCAGTCCCGGCGACGGCCTATGCGCCGTCGAACCCGGCGCTCCGCGCCACGCGCGGGACGCGCGCGCCGGCTGCGGTCCCCCGCACCACCGCCAGGCCGGTGCTCAAGCCACGCACCTACTACAAATATCGCGACGGGGGCGGTGTGCTGCACGTCGCCCATGTCCCGCCGCCGGACGGTACTCTCTACACGATGATCCGGCTCATCGACTAGCGCCCGCGACATCCATGTCCGGCAGCCCCAGCCGATCCGACCAGGGCCTCTTCCTGGCGCATTTCACCAAGGGCAAGGAGCTGTTCGATCAGCGCAAGTATCCGGAGTCGGAGAAGGAGTTGGAGGAGGCGTACCTCCTCAAACCGCGCGATCCGCAGGTCCTGAACCTGCTCGGCATCGTCTATTTCAAGACCGAGAAGCTGGGCCGCGCGGAGGAGGTCTACCGCAAGCTGCTCGCGGAGAGCCCGGAGGCCCACACCCTCTACTACAACCTCGGCCTCATCTATCTCAAGCTCGGACGTCTCGAGGAAGCGGAGCCCGCCTTCCTGAAGGCGCTGCAACTGGCCTCCGACAATCCCAAGATCCACTTCTACCTCGGCTCGATCTACGAGCGCCTGCAGCGCTTCCAGGACGCCATCTACCAGTACCGCCAGGCCGGCGCCCAGGTGATGGTGCGGCGCATCGAAGACCGCATGACGCATGCGCCGGGGACGCTGCCGACGCCGCCCGACCCCGCCGCCCCTCCCCGGAAGAAGCGCGCGGACGACACCGCCGAGTTCAAAGCGAAGGAAGTGCAGGAAGCCCTGGAGCGCGCCGCCTGGGCGCCGCCGCCCAAGACGAAGCTCGAGCCGGTGAGCCCGAAGCTCATGGCGGACGGGGCGCCGAAGCCGGCGGAAGGCGCTCCCGCCATCGACCACGAGAAGACGAAGCCGAAGATGCGCGCGCGCGGCGACACCTCGCCCTTCGGCCTGCGCACCGGGAGCCCCCACAACCCCGACACCATCCCGCCCGATCGCAAGCCCGAGCACACGGCGCCGGTGAACCCGGCGTCGGCGGCCGGCCAGCGTTTCCGAGTGGTGGGACGCGGCCTCATCGAGGCCGACTTCTCGGGCAAGCTGTTCATCAAGCAGGGCACGATCTACTCCTACAGCGGCAACCTCACCTTCTGGGTGAAGGAGCCGCGCAGCGACGCCCCGCCGCCGCTCGTCATCGTGACCGGATCCGGCCGCTTGATCCTCACCGACCGCGATCGCGAGATCTCGCTGGTGGACGTCGATGACGAGTGCATCCACGTCGATCCGCGCCACGTGCTGGCCATGGACGAAGGCCTGGTGCCGCGCATCGTCCGCGTGGGCGAGGCGGAGTCGGCCCTCGAGTTCCTCGAGGTCGAAGGCCGCGGCACCGTCGCCCTGTCGCTGGCCAGCCGCCCGCTCCCCCTGACCATCACCCCCGACCTGCCCGCCTCGGTACCGGCGGCGTCGGTCATCTACTGGAAAGGGAGCCTCACGCCGCACCTGATCGAGGACAACGAGGTGCTGGCGGTGATGGCCGGCAGCGGCGGCGGCCGCTCGTCCCTCGTCCGTCTCGAAGGCACGGGGCAGCTCATGGTCGAGCAATGGCTGAGCCAATGACGTTGACTGCTCCCCAGCCGCGTAGTAACGTCCGCCAACACCGCGAACACTAAGGAGAGCTGATGCCCGCTACGATCCGCAAGCCTGAAGCGAATCCGATCGTCTCCGCCCTGGTTACGGCCTTCGTGTTCGGACTGGGGCACCTGCTCATCAACGGCCAACAGCGCAAGTGGCTCTACACCACGATCACCTCGATCATCGGCAGCATCCTGTGCTGCGTGCCGGGGATGGTCGTCGGCGTGCTGAGCATCATCGACTCGTATCAGACGGCTCAGCGCCTTCAGGCCGGCGAAGAGATCGGTGAGAACGAGTACACGAACCCGATGCTCTGGAAGGCCGTCAAGATCCTCGACAAGACGGCCACCTGCTCCAAGGCTTAGTCGCGAAGTTGGTCGGCGCCGTTCTCCTGACCGGCGCGCTCGCCCTTACGGCGGCGGGCGCGCCCGTCGTTTTTTCCGACTGGCCGCCCGTGGCGGCCATCGACCCATCGGGCATTCGCGTCGACGACTTCACCGACGACGAGCTCGACCTGCCGTTTCACCTCACCCACTTCCACGAGGTGGCGGGCAGCGTCCTCGCCTCCGGCGAGAACCGCGGGTTCATCGACATCGCCGTCTGGCGGGCGCCGCGGCACAACGCGCCCTACAACGCGCGCATCATGGAGAACGTGGTCTCCCTGGCGTATTTCTACGCCACCCAGCGCCCCTGGAATCCGTACTACGCCGCCCCCGCCGTCCGGGTGCGCCTGGAGGCGGCGCTGGACTTCTGGTGCCGCAAGCAGCACGTCGACGGACGCTTCAGCGAGTACGGGAACGGCGAGTGGGGGCTGGCACCCACGGCCTTCGCCACGAAGTTCATGGGGGAGACCCTGTGGCTCCTGAAGAACGGGCCGCCGATCGATCCCGCGCTGCACGCCCGCGTCATCGCCGCCGATCGCAAGGCCATCGAGGCCGTACTCACCCTCCCGGTTCTCTACGACCACGGCAAAGACTTCGCCAACCAGTACACGAACGTCTACGCGGGCGGCCTCGCCTATCTCGACCTCTATCCCGACGCCGATCTCGAGGCGCGCCTGCTCCGCTCGATGCGTGACAACGAGGCCGTGTTCCAGAGCCCGGCCGGCTACTTCTACGAGCAGAAGGGGCCCGACTACAGCTACAACCTCGGCACCCACCAGAGCAACCTGCGCATGAGCTTGTTCTACGCCGCGGGCACGCCCACGGGCGCGATGCTCCTCGGGGAGGCCCAGCGGTTCTTCGAGTGGCTCGCCTACAACACGGCCCTCGAGCCCGACGGCGAAGGCTACAGCGTCAACCGGGGGATCGAGACGCGGCAGCGCGCCCCCTACGTCAACCGCATGCGCGGCGACCGCCGCGGGTCGCCGCCGCGCGAGGTGACGGCGGCGTATCCCTTCCTGCCGACGCACGAGGAGATGGCGGAAGCCACCACCCGCGAGCGCGACACTCTGCGGCGCGAGTGGCCGAAGGTGCCCGACCTGGATTTCGACGAAGGCAGCACCTTCAGCCCGTACACGTTCCTGCATCGGCGGCACCCGCGGTATTTCCCCACGCGGGCGGAGCGGGATGCGGCCGTGGCCGCGCTGCCGTATCTCGCCCGGGCGCGCTTCGTCCATCAGCGGATGGACAGCCGCGAACCGCTCGTCTTCACCTACGTTCGCCGACCCGCGTACTACGCCGCCTTCAACGCCGGCCGGCGGCTCATGGAGCAGCAGCGCTACGGGCTCGGGCTCGTGTGGACACGCGCGGACGGCGCCGTGTTGCAGTCGCAGACGGGCAGCGCCGGCGAGGCCTGGGGCACGAGGCCCGACGGCGCCGCGCAGGTCTTGGAGGCCGGCAATCTGGCCGCCGAGGTGCTCGTGGGCGACGGCGTGGTGGCCGCCGCCTCGGGGTCGCGCGATCTGCCCGAGGGCCCGCTGACCATCCGCTATCCCCTCGGCGAACGCGGCTCGAAGCTCCTGGCGTTCGGCGAAACCGACATCACGGTGACTGTCGCCCACCCGGGTCCCTTCCGGGAGCAGCTCCCGTTCCTCACTCACCGCGACGACGACGTGCGCGCCAAGGGAGGGACGATCGAGATCCTCCGCGGGGGCCGGCCGCGGCTCCGCGTCACCTTGAGCGACACGAAGCCGTGCGACATCTCGGTGACGAGCGACGCCGTCGGGCGCAAGTACGTCACCGTCGTCTCCGTGCCCGCCCAGGACCGGCTCACCTACACCTTCACTTTTCTTCCCTAGGATCCCCAAGTGACTGCCCGCGGATTCGTCTTCGACGTCGACGGCACCCTCGTCGACAACATGCACTTCCACGTACGCGCGTTCGAGATCTTCACCGAGCGCCACGGCATTCCTCCCCTCACGAAGGAGAAGCGGGCGCGGCTCGACGGCATGCGCAACCGCGAGATCCTGCCCATCCTCTTCGGCCGTGCCCTCGACGACGACGAGAGCCTGCGGCTGGCCGAGGAAAAGGAGGAGCTCTACCGCGAGCTGTCCCGCGGCCGCCTCGTACCGCTCGCCGGCCTCCTGGACCTGCTGGGCGCCGCGGACCGGCGCGGCATCCGCCTCGCCCTCGCGACCTCCGCGCCGGAAAAGAACGTGCAGCACACGCTCTCGGAGCTCGGCCTCCACGAGCGCCTCACCACCGTCGTGCGCAGCGATACCGTGGCGCGAGGGAAGCCCTTCCCCGACGTGTTCCTGGCCGCCGCCGAGCGTCTGGGGCTGGCGGCCACGGAGTGCCTCGGATTCGAAGACGCGCCGGCGGGCATACGCGCCGTGCGGGCAGCGGGAATGGCGTGCGTCGCGGTGACGACGAACTTCACCGCCGCCGAGCTGGCCGCCCACGAGGCCCACGCCGACTACGTGGTGACCGACTTCGCCGAGTACCTGCGCGGCCCCGGGGCCTGGCTCACGCGCTCTTGAGGCGCCGCACGCTCCGGCCCACGATGCGGATGGAACAGCCGAGGCTGCGCGCGAGCAGCCCCGCCCGCTGAGACGCCCCCCAGACCTCGAGCTCGCAATCGCCCCGGGCCTCGCCGCGAACGGTCATGCGCCCGGCGCGCTCGGACACGCTCACCGCCTCGACCACCTGCCGATGGCTGCGATCGAGGGCGTCCGCCACGCGCAGTATTCCGGCGAGAACGGCAACGGCGCGGCGCCGGTCCCGTGACAGCGCGCCGTATCCGGCATGGGTCCGGCGCGGCCTGCCGCGCCGGTGATACCGCGCCACGCAGGCGATGACCTCCCGCTCGTCCGGCTCGAAGCCATGGAGGCCGCCGTTCTTGATGAGGTAGTACGAATGCTTGTGGTGCGCCGGGTAGGAGATGTGGTGCCCGACGTCGTGCAGCAGGGCGGCGTACTCCAGCAGCTCGCGCTCGGCCGCGCCGAGCCGGTGGCGCCCCTGGGTGGCGTCGAAGAGGGAGAGGGCCAGGGCGGCGGTGTGTCGCGCGTGCGTCTCGTCGTGAGCGCATCGTTCCGCGAGCTGCACCACGCTGCGCCGCCGCGGATCGGGCACACGAGCCGCCCGCGCGAGCGAGCGCCGATGCGACTGGACGTAGTCGAGCAGGACGCCCTCGCGCAGCGCCCACTCGCAGAGGGTGATCTCGCGGGCACCGAGTCCCTCCAGGATCTCGTCGAGGACGACGGCCCCGGCCACGATGAGGTCCGCCCGCGCGGCGTCCAGGCCGGGCATCTTCAGGCGCTGATCGAGGTCGCTGTCCACGAGGCGGCGCCGCAAGCGCCGGATGGCCTCGGCAGGAACGGCGAGATGATGCAGGCCGTCGGGCGCCTCGCCGGTCTCGATCTCGTGGGCCAGCGCGCCCAGCGCCAGGATCGTGCCCGACGTGCCCACCACCCGCATCGGCCGGCCGTTCCGCGCCTCCTCGACGTGCGGGCGCAGCTTCTTGGCGACGTAGCGCGCCATTCGCGCCTGGTCCGACGAGGACAGCGGGTCCGTACGGACGAAACGCTCGGTGAGACGCAGCACGCCGGCCTTCTCCGACGCCGCCCAGGCGACCTCCGGCCCGCGCCCGACGATCACCTCCACGCTGCCCCCGCCGATGTCCACGACGACGGCCGGCGCCGCGGCGAGATGAACGCTGTGGGCCACCGCGCCGTAGATGAGACGGGCCTCCTGCTCGCCCGAGATCGTGCGCGGCCAGAGCCGCAGCTCGCGCCCGATACGCTTCAGGTACAGATCGCCGTTGCTGGCCTCGCGCACGGCCGAGGTGGCGACGGCGATCATCTTCTCGACGCCGCGGCTGTCCGCGATCTGCCGGTAGCGCCGCAGGGCCTCGAGGCCGCGGTCCATGGCCCGGCGCGAGAGGCGGCCCACGCTCAGGGTCTCCGCCCCCAGGCGCACCATCTCCTTCTCGCGGTCGAGCACCCGGAACGCCCCCCGCGCGCTCGCCTCGACCACCACCATGTGGATCGAGTTGCTGCCGATGTCGACCGCCGCGAGCTTCATCCGCGCGCGGCGAGCGCTCCTGTGATATGGTTCTGGACCTTCACCTCATGCCCTCGGCGGATCGCAAACATCTAGCTCCGGTCCTGCGCTCGTGGGGGCATGGACCGCTCGATCCGCTGCCCCTGGCCCTGGAGGGGCGCGAGGACGGGATCCACGACGTCCGCGTGGCGGCGCGGCGGCTGCGGGTCGCCTTGCCCCTGCTGACCCGCAAGCCCGAGCGCCCGCGCGTCCTCGACGGGATCCGCTTGTTGCGGCGCCTGGGAGACCTCGCCGGCCCGACGCGCGACCTGGACGTCATCGGCGGCCTTCTCGCCGCGCATCCCAGCGACGAGCCCGAAGGAGCGCTGCTGCTCCCCCGCCTGTTCGTCCAACGCGAGCGTGCCTGGCACACCCTGCGCACCGGTCTGTCGCGGCTCGACCTTTCCGCCGTCCAGGGGCGCATCGCCGGCCTGGCGGCCGAGGAGCCCGAGCCTCTCTTCGTGGTCATGAGCCGCCTCGCCCGGCAGCGCGACGAGCTGGCCCGGGACATCCAGGCCCGCCTGCGGCGTTCGTGGCGCTTCCAGCCCGACACGCTGCATCGCCTCCGCATCCGCGTGCGCCGCCTGCGCTACGTGGCGGAGATCTACGGCGAGATCCGCCGCCTGCCCGGTCCCGCCGAGCGGCTGAAGTCGCTGCAGGACGTCCTCGGCGAGATCCAGGACGCCTGGGTCGTGCGCCGCTGGCTCCGCCGGGAGGCGTCCCTCGCCCATCGCCGCCGCCATGCCAGCTTCGAGCAGGTCTCCCGGCGCGAGGCCGATCACTGGACGGAACGTGCGCGGCAGAGCCATCGACAGTTCCTTGCTGTGGATGCCGACGCCGTCGTGCGTGCCGTCGTGCGTACTCTCGGCTCGGAGCACCCGGCGGCCGCGCGCCGTACCGTATCCGCCCTCCTGCCCTGACATTCCTCGTCAGCGCTCCGGCGATCGGGCCGCCTGCAGCGTGCGGAGCTTCGTCTCCACCACCGCCGCGAACTGCCAGCCCATCTGCGACTTCGAGATGTACCCGGCGGCGCCGCACTCCCGCGCCGCGTGGCGCAGGGAGCGCTCGTCGTTCGACGAGAACAGCAGGATGGGGATCTCCCGCAGCTCGGGGTCGTCCTGCAGGAGCTTGACGATCTCGTCCCCCGGTACGAACGGCATGTTCACGTCGACGAGGACGAGATCGGGGCGATGGAGCCGCACGGCGTTCAAGCGGTTGAACGACTCACGGTGGGTGACGACGCTGAAGCCGCGCTGCTCCAGCAGCTGCGCCGCCGTATCCAGCAGCTCGGCGTCGTCGTCGATGATCAGGACCTTCATCGCACGACCCGCGGCCGCCAGGCCGTCCCGCCGGGCTCCACTGCGCTCCGGCCGGCGGGAAGGTGCACGGTGAAGAGGCTGCCCTTGCCCGGCTGACTCTCCACGCTGAGCGTCCCGGAGAGGGCGTCGACGAGGCCCTTCACGATGGCCAGACCGAGGCCGGTGCCCGGCCGCCGCTTCGTCTTCGGCGACTCGAGCTGCGTGAAGCGGCGGAACAGCCGCGAGAGATCCTCCGCCTGCATCCCGACGCCGGTATCGACGACGGAGAACACCAGGTCCCGGCCCTCGAAGGCCGCCTGCAGCGTGATCGTCCCGTATTCGGTGAACTTGATCGCGTTCGAGAGCAGGTTGTCGAGGATGCGCCGGAGGAACTGCGGGTCGGTGTCGAACGTCTTCGGCAGCGAGCGGAAGGCGACCCGCAATTGCACCGGCTTCCGGGCCAGCAAGGGCTCAGTGTCGGCCACGATCTCCTGCAGGAAGGCCTCGATCTCCACCGGCTCCGTTACCGGGAGCATCGCCCCCGCCTCGAGCTTGGAAAGGTCGAGCAAGTTGTCCACGATGCCCAGCAGGTCCCGGGCACGACCCAGAAGGATGCCCAGGTTCCGGCGCTGGCCGGGAGTGGCGGCGGGGTCTCCGGCCAGCACGCGGCCGACTCCCATGATCACGTTGATCGGGCTGCGAAGCTCGTGGGTCATGTTCGCCACGAACTCGGACTGGACGCGGTTCAGCTCCTGCAGCTCGCGGTGTTTCTCGTCGAGGGTGGCGAGCTCGTGGAGGCTGGAGGCCAGCAGGTCCTTGTGGTGCGCGATGAGCGACCGCATCGACACCATGCCGCGATACCGCTGCCCATCCATCACGATCAGGTCGTCGTAGATGCGGCTCGCTTCCCTCTGGAGGGCCAGGTGCACCACATCCATGGGCACCTGGTCCGCCTGGACCACGGACCCCTCTTCCGCCAGCATCTCTACCGCCCGGTTCTCGAAGATCGAGTACCCGAAGCGTTGGCCGAGCTGCAGGAAGAACCGCGAGCGGCACACGAGCCCGACACGACCCGGGGCGCGGATCACGGCGATGGAGTCGATGCCCGGGTCCGTCTCGAACAGATCGATCAGCCGCCGCACGGGGGCGTCCGCAGGCACGCAGAGGTCCGTCGTCACGAGGTCGGCGATGGTCTTGGGCGCCAACGCCTGTCCCGCCCTCACGGTGGGCGCGAAAGGGACACCGACACGCGTAGGGGTGAAAGCATCCATGGTGCGCTCCCCTGGAGAACGATCAGCGCTCGGATGCCTGTGAATCCGCGGCGTGGACACCCCAGGCGGCATAGATGAAGTCCTCGATGTCGAAGTCGGACGACATGGGTTCCGCCGACGTCAGCGCCTCAGGGCGCTCTTCAGTGTGGCGATAGCGCCGCCGCCTATCGGCGCCGCGACGGTTCTGGCTCGGTGGATTGACGCGCGTTCGTCCCCTCATTCCGTCACGAGACTAACGAGTGCACGTGACGACTACGTGACTTCCCTGAGGATTTTCGGAGAAGTGCCCGTGCGAGTCGTCACACTGTCGGCCAACGCCGTGGCCGAATGTGTTCCACCACACACCGAGCGTGCCCGGTCCACCACACTGGCCGGCGCCAAGCTGCTGTTTTCGCCCCGTTTCGGGCCTCTTCCAGTAGTGGCATGCCCCATGCTTAAGGCTGAAGCGGGATGAGTTGGACACGCCAGGTGATCGCGGCCCTCGTGGCACTTACAGCCACGCTGCTCGGGTTCTCGGGCATGCTGGTCGACGAGCGCGTGGCGGCGACGCTGGTCGCCTTCGGGCTACTCGTGGCCCTCGGGCTGGGAGGCCGTCCCGCCCGCCGGCTGCGTGGAAACCCGTGAAGTTCCTGAAGATCGTCGCCGTCAGCTATCTCGTGAAGACACTTCTCGTGGGTGTGGCCTGGCTGTTCATCCCCGACCTTCCCACGCGAGCGGTGGACCTGGCGCGACGCACGTGGGCCTGGTTCGATGCCGCGCCCGCCGCCGCCGCGCCGGTGCCGCCGTCCCCGCCACCCGCCTCCGCGGCCGCGCGCACCGAGTAAGAATCACTCAGTCGGCGACGACGATTTTTCCTCGCGGCCCCGACTCCGCGTCCTCGAGGCAGCAGTGCATCCGGAAGGTACCGGCGCGATCGGGCGTCCATTCGACGAGCACGCTCTTGCCAGGCAGCACGCGCTTCTCGATGCGAAACTCGTCCACCGCGAAACAGTGCTCGTCGTCCGCGGTTTCGACCTGCAGGCGCAGCGTCTCTCCCCGGCGCACCTTGACGGTGTCCGGGCGGAAGCCGTCCCGGGCCATCACGAGCTTCTGAACGTCGGTAGGAGCGGTGGCACCGACGTGGAGCGCCAGAAGGGCGATCACCACGCCGGCGCGCATGACGGGAGCTAGCGGCTCCGGGCGCGGTCGCGGTCCCGGTCGCGTCCGCCGCGGCCGCCGCCGGGACGTTCGCCCCGGCCGTGGTCACGACGGTGCTCGCCGCCGCCACCACCGGAGGAAGAGCCACCCGCGCCGCCTTCACCCGACCCGCCGCCTTCCGACGGCGGCGCGCCCTCGGCCTGCTCGATGAGGGCCTTGCGCGAGAGCCGGATCTTGCCGGACGGGTCGATGTTGACGACCTTGACGAGGATCTGGTCGCCTTCCTTCACCTCGGAGCGGACGTCCTGCACGCGGTGATGCGCCATCTCCGAGACGTGCAGCAGGCCGTCGGTGCCGGGCAGGATCTCGACGAACGCGCCGAAGTCGACGACGCGGACGACCTTGCCGAGGTACGTCTTGTTGAGCTCGGCGGTGGCGGTGAGCTCCTCGATGATCGCGATCGCCTTGCGCGCGGCCGACTCGTCGACAGAGGCGATCGACACGCGCCCGTCGTCCTCCACGTCGATCTTGCAGCCGGTGCGCTCCACGATCGAGCGGATCATCTTGCCGCCGGGCCCGATGATGTCGCGGATCTTGTCCACCGGCACCTTGATGGTGAGGATGCGCGGCGCGTATGTCGAGATGTTGGGACGCGGCGCGGCCAGCGCCTCCGCCATCTTGCCGAGGATGTGCAGGCGCCCGACGCGCGCCTGCTCCAGGGCCTTGGCCATGATCTCGGAGGTGATGCCGCCGATCTTGATGTCCATCTGCAGGGCGGTGATGCCCTGCTGGGTGCCGGCCACCTTGAAGTCCATGTCGCCGTAGTGGTCTTCCTCGCCGGCGATGTCGGAGAGGACGGCGTACTTGTCGCCTTCCTTGACGAGGCCCATGGCCACGCCCGCCACCGGCGACTTCACCGGCACGCCGGCGTCCATCAGGGCCAGGGTGCCGCCGCAGATCGAGGCCATCGAGGACGAGCCGTTCGACTCGAGGATGTCCGACACGATGCGGACCGTGTAGGGGAACGACTCCTCTTCCGGCAGCATCCCCTTGAGGGCCCGCTCGGCGAGAGCGCCGTGGCCGATCTCGCGCCGGCCGGGGCCGCGCAGGAACTTCACTTCGCCGACGGAGAACGGCGGGAAGTTGTAGTGAAGCATGAAGCGCTTCTCGGTGTTCTGCTCCTGGACGGTGTCGATCATCTGCGCGTCTTCCGACGTGCCGAGGGTCACCGTGACCAGCGCCTGCGTCTCGCCGCGGGTGAAGAGCGCGGACCCGTGGGTGCGCGGCAGCACGCCCACCTCGGAGTGGATGTTCCGGATCTCGTCGAACTTGCGGCCGTCGAAGCGCGTGTTGTTCTCGAGGATCTCGTCACGCAGCGCGCGCTCGCGGATGGAGTCGAACACCGCCGGCACCGCCGCGTACTTCTGCGGCTCCGCCGCCTGCTTCTCGGCGATGGAGGCCATGTACTCGACCTTCACCTTCTTGAGGGCGTTCTGGTAGTTGAGCTTGCCGGGCGTGCGCATGGCCGCCACCAGCTTGGCCTTCACCGCCGCCTCGACTTCCTTCACCAGCGACTCGTCGAGCTTGGCCTTCTCGAAGACGCGCTTTTCCTTGCCCGCCTTGGTGCGCAGGTCTTCCTGCATGGCCACGATCTGCTTGATGACGGCGTGGCCCTCTTCGAGCGCCCGCACCATCTCCGCCTCGGTGATCTCCTGCGCGCCCGACTCCACCATCACGATGGCGTCCTTGGTGCCGGCTACCAGCAGGTTCAGGCGGCTCTTCGTGCGCAAGTCGGCCGAGCTGGGGTTGATCTGGCACTGGCCGTCCCAGAAGCCCACGCGGACGGCGCCGATCGGGCTGTGGAACGGGATGTCGGAGATGTAGAGCGCCGTGGACGCGCCGATGATGGCCAGCGTATCGGAGTCGTTCTCCATGTCGGCGGAGAGCAGCAGGCCGATGACCTGCGTCTCGCAGGCGTAGCCCTCGGGGAAGAGCGGCCGCAGCGGGCGGTCGATCATGCGCGAGGTCAGGATCTCCTTCTCGTTGGGCCGGCCCTCGCGCTTGAAGAAGCCGCCGGGGATCTTTCCGGCGGCGTACGTGTTCTCGCGATAGTCCACCGTGAGCGGCAGGAAGTCGATCCCCGCCTTCGGGTCCTTGGCCGCACACGCCGTCGCCAACACCACCGTGTCGCCGAGGCGCACGATCACCGCGCCGTCCGCCTGCTTGGCCATGCGGCCTGTCTCGATGGACAGGTTGAACCGCCCCAGCGGCATCTCCACTCGTTGCATCGTCATCTGGATCCCTTCATGGGATGGGGCAGTCCACAGTAGACAGCCGGCGTGCGCGTCGGGCTCACGATCGGCTCTCGACTGTTGACTGTCATCCCGCAGCGCCTGCGGCTACGCCCCTATGGCGGCCGCCCAAAAGGCGCTCGTTATTCTTTGTTCGCACGACCTCAGGAGGGAGGATGGGAACGTCGTGCTTCGTTTCGACTCTACTTGCGGATGCCCAGCTTCTCGATGAGCTGCCGGTAGCGCTTGACGTCCTTCTTCTTCAAGTAGTCCAGCATGCGGCGGCGCTGACCGACGAGCATCATGAGTCCGCGGCGCGAATGATGGTCCTTGCTGTGAGTCTTGAAGTGCGTCGTGAGATAACCGATACGCTCGCTGAGAATGGCGATCTGGACCTCGGGCGACCCGGTATCCTTCTCATGCGTCTTGTAGCCGGTGATGACCGTCGTCTTCTGTTCCTTGGTGAGTGTCACCCGTTATCCTCCTCGTCTCCCTTTCTTACAAACGAAGATCCTAACACAGCCATCAAGGCCGTGTAAACTCCTTAAGCTCAATGGGGTCACAGGTGCTGGCATTCGGCGCGGCGACTGTTTTTTTCGCCGTTTGCCTCGTGGGGACGGGGCTCGGTCTCCAGAGGCTCTTCCGGGTGCCCCCGGAGCCCGCCCTCGTGCTGCCGCTCGGTGGCGCCGCAACCGCCGGGGCCTTCTGGCTTTCGCTCGTGACGCGGTGGCCGTGGCTGTTTCCGATCAGCATCCTGGCGCTTGCCATCGCCGCCCTCCTGCCCGGCCCTGCGCGAGCGCGTCCGGCCGCGGGACGCGGACTCTGGCTGACCGCCGCCTTGATCGTCGGGGTCCTGGCCGCAACCGTCTACCCCCTCCATCGTCTGGATGCCGAGGGTCGCTTCCTTCTGGACGGCGAGCTGGCGCTCGCCGCCGATACCGCCTTCCATGTCGGCGTCACCCACGAGCTCGACCTCGGCTATCCCCCGCAGGTCCCCGGTATGGCCGGGTTCCCGCTGCGATATCACCTGGGGACCGATCTGATCCGCGCTGCCGCGTGGCGATGGGCGCGCGTCAGGCCCTACGACTCGATCAACCGCCTGGACGTCACGCTGTGGGCGCTGGCGGTGTTGGTGGCGGTGCGCGGCGCCGCGCGCATGACCGGCGCGTCTCCGCTCGCGGTGACCCTCTCCGGCCTCGCGCTGCTGGCGGGGGACTTCTCGTTCCTGTTCGCGGCGAATCCGCAGGCGCACTGGTGGACGGATCTCCTGCGGGGCAATCTTCTCCTGTCGATGGCGTACGCGAACCCGGTGATGCCGGCCCTCGCGCTGGCGCTCGGCAGCCTGATCGCCCTCGCTCGTCATCACGACGATCGGCGCCGGGGCTGGCTCTGGCTGGCGGGTGCGTTGGCGTTCGCGGTGGCGTTCTTCAAGGTGTTCCTCGGCGCCCATCTGGCGCTTGGCCTCGGGATGGCCGCGCTGCTGCGGCGCGACGTGCGCGCGCTGGCGGTGTCGGCGGCGGCACTCGCAGGGACGGCGTCGCTCGCCTTCGGCAGTGCCTCCGCCAGCGGCGTCCTGCTCTCGCTGGCCCCCCTCGATCTCGCCAACGTGACTCGTGAGACGCTCGCCCTCCCCCCCGCCCACGGCGTAGCGCTCGTCGGCTGGTCCGCGCTGTGGCTCTTCGCGTCCGTCGGCGTGCGGTGGCTGGGCATGACACCCGCGCTCACCGCGCTGCGCGCGGAGGCACCGGCGTCGGCGCTGGCGGTGATGGCGCTCTCGGGATGGCCGCTGGGCCTGTTGTTCAAGGTCGCGCCGCCCGATGCCGTGGCCGGCCAGCGACCGATCAACGACGCGTCCTTCCTCGTCGAACAGTCGGGGCCTCTGCTGTGGATCTTTGCCGCCATCGCGCTGGCGAGGCTCGCCGAGCGATACCCGCGCCGCCTCGTGCTCGCGTGCGCCGCGCTGCTGTCTCTGCCCGCCACCGTCCACTTCGTCGTGAAGAAGGCCGGGCAAGAGCCGCATCCGCTGCCGGCGGCGGCCGTCCGCGCGATGGACGCGCTGGCGGCGGCCACTGCGCCCGGCGAGGTGATCCTGCAGCGGCCACGAAAGCTCTATCCCCCGCCGCCGGTCATCCTCATCGGCCGGCGCGTGCCGCTCGACCGCTTCATGCCGTACCTCACGCAGTTCGCCGCCAAGGACGACGTCGAGCGCCGGCACCAGCAGGTCTATCGATTCTTCGAGGGTGCGGGGGCCGCGGAAGCGCAGGCGATCGCGCGGCAGCTCGGCACGCGCTACCTGTGCCTCTACGAGGGCGAGCCACGGCCGCGGTTCGATGTCTCTGAGCTGTACGACGTGGTCTACGAGGAGCCGGGGGTGGGCGTCTATCGACGGCGCGGGGAGTAGCTAGTCGTCGATGTGAAGCGACTTCGGCATCTCGTCTGGCTCCTGCTCCTCGACCTCGCTCTCGCGCCAGCGGAGGAAGTACATGAGCCCGCCGGTGGGATGCACGACGCAGTCGCGCCGTCTCTCTTCACGCAGCGACGACGGATGGTCGTGGGGCATGAGATAGACGAGCCGGTCCCGCTGCAACTGCAGCACGTACTGATCGAACGCACTGCGCGATAGCCGCTCGCCCAGCGTCTGACGCAGGTCGGGAATGGGGATGAGACCGAAAGTGCGCCCCTTCTGGTCGATGCGACGGCACGCGTCCCGTGCGGCGGTGAGGAACTCGCCGTAGCTCATGACGGGGCTGGGCGCCTCGGGCTGCGCCGCGTTCATGCGCGCCTCGAGCCGGCTCAGCCGATCCTGGACCTCCGCCAGCTGCTCCGCGAGCATCTGCACGAACGCCATCAGGTCCTGCTCGCTGACGATCTCTGGCTCTTTCATGTCCTCGGTCAGTCGAGGTACCAGCGCCCGCTCGAGCCGCTTGCCCCGGATGCACGCAACTGTATGAACGTATTCTACCCCACCACGGTGTCGTCGATGAGCACTAAATCCGGCTGAAATACAGGCTGAACGGGGAGTTCGGGGACATTCCGGCCGAATCCGCGGGGAATGGCGAGGGCGGCCAGCTCCCCCGCCGGCCCAAGTACTCTGACCCTGTCGGGAGGGGCGCCGTCCGGAAAACCGTCGACGACGAGATCACGACCGACTGACCGACCGTGCCGCAACGCGCGCAGCCCCTCTTCGCCCACACGAATGGCGGGCATCTCCAGCATTAGACCCTCGAGAGGCACCAAACGTTGAATCGCCCGCTCGAAATCGAGCTCCGCCAGGAGCACCGTGTGCGCCGCAGTGAAGGGCCCGCTCCGCGTGCGCCGCAGCGCGACGAGATGCGCGCCGGTGCCGAGCGCCTCGCCGAGGTCCCGTGCCAGGGCACGGACGTACGTACCCGCGCTGCAGGAAACATCGAGGCGTGCGTGGTCGCCGTCCAGGCTGACGACCTCGACCTTCGACACGCGGACGCGGCAGGCGGTGCGCTCGACCTGCTCTCCGGCGCGGGCGATGTCGTAGTGGCGGCGCCCTGCGGTCTGCTTGGCGGAGAAGGCCGGCGGGACCTGGAGGATCTCACCGACGAGCGCGCGCGCGGCCGCCTCCAGTGCCGGCCTCTCGATCGACACCGTGCGCGGCGGGGCGAGAGGCTCGCCCTGGAGGTCGTCGGTGGTGGTCGCAAAGCCGAAACGGACGGTGGCCTCGTAGGCCTTGTCGTGGCCGGTGAGAAAACGCGACAGGCGCGTGGCCTTGCCGATGCACAGGGGCAGAACGCCGCTCGCGAAAGGGTCGAGGGTGCCGGTGTGCCCCACCCGCCGCGCCTCGAGGACTCGGCGCACGCGATCGACGACGTCGTGCGATGTCGGTCCGACGGGTTTGTCGACGATCAGTACTCCGTGCACGGGCCCGTTTCCGGAAGGCGCGCTACTCGTCGTCGTGGGCGTCGTCGTCGAGCTCGGCCGACCCTGGGGCCTGCGTCTCCTCGAGGAGCCGGGCGACGCGATCGGTGGCGTCGATGCCCACGTCGTATTGGAAGGTCAGCTCGGGGGTGAAGCGCAGCTTCAGGCGCTTGCCCACTTCGCGCCGGATGAAGCCGGCGGCCTGCCGCAGGCCGGCCTGCGTCTTGTCGCGCTGGGCGGTGTCGCCGAGGACACCGAAGAATATCTTGGCGTGGCGCAGATCGGGCGTGACCTGGGCGCGGGTGATCGTCACGAACCCGATGCGCGGGTCCTTGAGACCCTGGCTGATGATGCTGGCCACCTCCTCGCGGATGGCCTCGCCGATCTGCTCCGTCCTCCGACTCATGAAATCAACCGTCCTCGCTCCGGCGTCACGTCAATATCTCCGTTTGCGTGTCGAGCACCTGGATGTCGCGGGAGTGCTGCGCTTCCCCCTCGACGTGGCTCAGCGTCGACTCCAGGTGGCCGTGATCGGTGTTGACGCTGACGACGGCCAGCCGCGCGCGTTGCCAGAGGTCCTGGTGCTCCACTTCCGCCACCGAGACGTTGAACTTGTTGCGCAGGCGGGTCTCCAGGCTCCGTAGTGCCTGCCGCTTGTCCTTCAGCGACCGCGCCCCAGGGAAATGCAGGTCGAGAGTAAGTAGCCCGATAACCATGACGGACACTGGCAGTCATGAGTCATGAGTCATGAGTTATGAGTAGTGAGTGAGTCCGTACTCGTTGTCGGCACTCACGACTCAAAACTCACGACTTCCGTCTAAGACAGTGTCTCCTTGACCTTTTCGGTCGTGAAGAACTCGATGCTGTCGCCGGGCTTGAGGTCGTTGTAGCCGGCGATGCCGATGCCGCACTCCATGCCGGCCTTCACCTCGCTGGCGTCGTCCTTGAATCGCTTCAGCGAGCTGACCTTGCCCGTGTGGATCACGACGTTGTCGCGGAGCAGGCGGATCATCGCGTTGCGGCTCACCTTGCCGTCGGTGACGTAGCAGCCGGCGATCGTGCCCACCTTCGACAGCTTGAACGTGTCGCGAACCTCGGCCGCGCCCAGGCGCACCTCGCGGATCGTGGGCTCGAGGAGGCCTTCCAGGGCCTTCTTCATCTCCTCGACGGCGTCGTAGATGACGGTGTAGAGCCGGACTTCGACCTTGTCACGCTCGGCGACCTCGGCCGCCTTGCGCTCGGGCCGCACGTTGAAACCGATGACGACGGCGTTCGACGCCGCCGCCAGCAGCACGTCGCCTTCGCTGATCGCGCCGGCGCCGGAGCGGATGATCCGCATCTTGATCTTCTGCTGCGGGATCTTCATGAGCTGGTCGCAGACCGCCTCGACCGAGCCCTGCACGTCGGCCTTCACCACGAGCGGCAGCTCCTGGAGCTGACCGTCGGCGATGGCGCGGCTCAAGTCCTCGAGGCGGATCTTGGCGGTGGCGACCATCGCCTTCTCGCGGACTCTCTGCTGCCGGAAGTTGACGATCGACTGGGCCTTCAGGCTGTCGGTCACCACGAGGAGCTGATCGCCGGGCTCGGGCAGGCCGGTGAGACCCTGGATCTCTACCGGCGTCGAGGGACCGGCGTTCTTCAGGCGTTTGCCCTGGTCGTCGACGAGCGCCCGGATGCGGCCGGCCACCGCGCCGGCCACTACGTTGTCGCCGATGTTGAGCGAGCCGTCCTGGATCAGGACGGTGGCCACGGGACCCCGGCCCTTGTCGAGTCGCGCCTCGAGCACGGTCCCGACGGCGGGCTTCTTGGGATTGGCCTTGAGCTCCTGCAGGTCGGCCACCAGCAGCAGCATCTCGAGGAGCTGCTCGAGGTTCTGCTTCTTCTTGGCCGACACGTTCACGAAGACGGTGGTGCCGCCCCACTCTTCCGGCATGAGGCCGCGATCGGAGAGCTGCTGCTTCACGCGGTCGGGCTGGGCGTCCGCCTTGTCGATCTTGTTCACGGCGACGACGATGGGCACGCCGGCGGCCTTCGCGTGGTCCATGGCCTCGACGGTCTGCGGCATCACGCCGTCGTCGGCGGCCACCACGAGCACCACCACGTCGGTGACCTTGGCGCCGCGGGCGCGCATCAACGTGAAAGCCTCGTGACCGGGGGTATCGAGGAAGACGACCTTCCGCTGGCCTACGTCGACGTGGTACGCGCCGATGTGCTGAGTAATGCCACCGGCCTCCCCCGCCGCCACGCTCGTCTCGCGGATGGCGTCGAGCAGCGACGTCTTGCCGTGGTCGACGTGGCCCATGACGGTGACGATGGGGCCGCGCGGGATGAGGTCTTCCGGCTTCGAGTCGGTGGCGTGCTCCTGCACGACCTCCTCCTCGAACGACTGCACGGTGGCCTCGTAGCCGAACTCCTTGCAGATGTCGATGGCGATCTTCGGCTCCAGCACCTGGTTCACCGTCGCCATGATGCCGCGCGAGATGAGCGTCTTCATGATGTCGCGGCTCTTGACGTCGGGCATCTTCTCGCCGAGCTCCTTGACGGTCGGGGCCTCGGTGATCGACATCTTGCGCAGCGGACCGCTATAGGTCGGACGTTCTTCCTTCGGCGGCGGCGCGATGCCCTTGGTGGCCCGGTCGTCGCGGCTCGGCCGCCGGCCGCTCGGCGGCCCGCCCGGACGCGAGCCAGGGGGCGGTCCCCCTGGACGAGGCGGGATCGGCGACATCGGACGTCCGGCCGGTCCCGGCATCCCGGGACGGCCGTGGGCCACGGCATGCGGTGAGCGCGGGAGCGGTGTGGCCGACGTCGCGTGGGGGCTCGTCGGGTGCGGGCTCGTCGGATGCGGTCCCACCGGGCGCGGAGGCACCGGTCGGACGGGACGAGCCGCGATCGGCGCGGTGGGCCGCGGCGGAATCGGTGCCGTCGGGCGCGGTGCCGGACGCGGCGCCACCGGAGCCGTCGCCGGACCGACGGATCCAGCAGCGGCGGCCGCAACGGGGGCAGGGCTGGGTGCGGCCGGCCGCGGCGCGGGAGGCGCTGGCGGTGTGGGAGGTGTGGGCGGCGCCGGCGGCGCGATCGGACGTACTGGCCCGGTCACGCGCGGAGCGACGCGCGGCGGAGCGACGGGCGGAGCCGGAGGCGCCGGCGGCGCCGGAACGGGCTTCGGCACCGGCGGAGCCACGGGCTCCGGCGCGGCAGCGGGCGGGGCGGGAGCCGGAGCGGCGGCGACCTCCTGCTCCTCCTGCTCCTGTTCCTCGACCTCGTCGACTTCGTCCTCGGTCTCGGGCAGCTCCTCGACGGCGGTAGCGGTGCCGCTCGCACTGCCCTCGGCCTCGGCGGCGACCGGCGCCGGCGTGGCGACCCGGGGGGCCAGGCGCGGTGCGCCGGGCACATGGGCAAGAGCGGGAGGCGGCTCATCGGCCTTCGGTGCCGGTGCGGCGGCGGGAGCCGCCGCGGGTGCGCCCTTCTTCTTGTTCTTGCGCGCTTCGGCGGCGGCGGCGGCCTCGGCGGCGGCACGCTCGCGCTCCTCGCGCTCGGCGGCGATCTTCGCGGCCTGGGCGGCTTCCTGCTGCTCGCGCTCGGCCTCGTCTTCCTCGCTGCCGTAGATACGCCGCTTGCGGGTCGTCAGCGCGTCGATCTTGAGCGCGCGCTTCAGCTTGTCCGCGGTGTCCTCGTCGATCGAGCTGGAGGCAGTCTTCACCTCCACGCCGAGCTTCTTGAGCCGGTCGATGACGTCCTGGCTCGAGAGCCCGAGATCCCGGGCGAGCTGAAAGACCCTAACGCTTCCCATCCGTCTCCCCTCCGCCCTCACCTTTGGCCTCTGCGGCCAGTGTGAGGTCGCCTTCCGTTTCCGATGCCGGCGGCGCCTCGGCCGAGGCCGCCTCCTGAGCGGCGACCTGCGCCTGCGCTTCTGCTTCCGCTTCGGCGGCCACTCTCTCCGCTTCGACGCGCTCTGCTTCGACGCGCTCGGCCTCGAGGCGCTCCACCTCTTCGGCGTCGCGCTTGTCCCAGTCCGCCCGGGCCAGGGCCGCCGATTCGCGGATCTTCTCCACAGTCTTCTCGCCGACGCCTTCGATCGAGAGCAGCTCCTCGTCGGACATCTGCAGCAGGTGATCGAGCCCGCCGATGCCGGCGTCGATCAGCTTCTGGGTGATCTTCTCGGAGACGTCGGGCAGGCTGCGCAGCTCGTCGACGATGCGCGCCATGCGCGCCATCTCCGCCTCGACCTCCTGGCGCTTCTCTTCCTCGCTCTTGATGTCGATGCGCCAGCCCACGAGCTTGGCGGCCAGGCGGACGTTCTGGCCCTTCTTGCCGATGGCGAGGGAGAGCTGCTTGTCCTCGACGACGACCTCCATGATCCGCTGCTCCTCGTCGAGGATGGAGACGCGGCTCACCTTGGCCGGCGAGAGGGCGTTGACCACGAAGCTGTTCGGGTCCTCGCTCCACTCCACGATGTCGATCTTCTCGCCGCGCAGCTCGCGGATGATGGACTGCACGCGCGTGCCCTTCATGCCGACGCAGGCGCCGACGGGGTCGACGTCCTTCTCGCGAGACACGACGGCGACCTTCGCGCGCTCCCCCGCCTCGCGCACGCAGCCCTTGATCTGGACGGTGCCGTCGTAGATCTCCGGCACCTCCATCTCGAACAGCTTGATGAGCAGGGCCGGATCCGTGCGGCTGACGATGACCTGCGGGCCCTTGGCCGATTTCAGCACCTTCACGATGGCCACGCGCACGCGGTCGCCGGTCTGGTAGGCCTCCGCCCGGCTCTGCTCCTTGCGCGGGAGCACGGCCTCGGCGCGGCCGAGGTCGACGACGAAGTCGCCCATCTCCTGGCGCTTGATGATGCCGTTCACGACCTCGCCCACGCGGCCGGAATACTCGGCGAAGACGTTGTCGCGCTCGGCCTCGCGCACCTTCTGGAAGATGACCTGCTTGGCCGTCTGGGCGGCGATGCGTCCCAGGATGTCGGTCGGCTTCGGGAACTCGATCTCCTGGCCGACCTCCGCCTCGGGGATGAGCTTCCGCGCCTCCGAGAGCGCGATCTGCAGCTCGTCGTCCTCGACGTCCTCGACGATCTGCTTGACCGCGAAGACCTCGATCACGCCGGTCTCGTTGTTGAACCGGCTGCGCAGGTCTTCGTTGCTCTTGTAGTACTTCTTCGAGGCGGTGAGGATCGCGTCCTCGATGGCGGCGATGATCACGTCGGGATTGATGTTCTTCTCCCGGCTGATCTGCTCGATTTGTTGGCGAAGCTGGTTGGCGGCCATCCCGTCCCTCTAGTGCTTCTTCTTCGGCCCCGAGGGAAACTCCACCTCGAGGCGGCCATGCGAGATCTTGTCGAAGGGGATCCGGGCCTCCGCGTCACGCTCTTTCTCGAGCCGCAGCGTCAGCACCCCGTCTTCGAACGCGACGATCCGGCCCGTCCAGTGGCGCCGGCCGTCGACGAGCTCGTAGCTCGCGACCTTGGCCAGCTTGCCCACGAAACGCCGGTAGTTCGCCTCCGTCTTGAGCACACGATCGAGACCGGGAGAGGAGACCTCGAGGGTGTACGAGAACGGGAGCGGGTCCTCGACGTCGAGGATGGCGGACACTTCTTCGGATACGGTCTGGAGGTCGTCCAGGCCGATGCCGCCTTCCTTGTCGACGTACAAACGAACCACTTGCCCTCCGGGCGCTCTCTTCACCTCGACATCCACGAGCTCGAAGCCACGCGACGCCGCCACGCGGCCCGCGATCCCACGGACCGCTTCGATCCCGCTGTCCCCCGCCACCTGCCGCCTCGCTCGTCTCTCTCGTTGTCAAAAAAAAGAGTGGGGCGAGCCCACTCTGGTGCGAACCCCAGATTCCGAACACCAATAGTACCAGGCACCTAGACAGAAGACAAGCACTGACGCCCTTCGACCACAAAGACACAAAGAGCACAAAGACACACAAAGAACGGAAGGAGGATGCTGAATCCTTGCTTTGTGCGTCCTTTGTGTCCTTTGTGCCTTTGTGGTTATTTACGTTGCCGCCTAGACGATGCGGCCGACGAGGTCGTACGGATGGGCTTCCGTGATCTCGCAGGTGACGAAGGTGCCCGGCTCGGCGGTGCCGTCGTTGATCAGCACGGCCCCGTCGATCTCCGGCGCCTGACCGCTCGTACGGCCGCGGAGCAGGAAGTCGGTCTCCTCGTGGAGGCCTTCCACCAGTACCTCGACGCGCTCCCCGACCCGTCGCTTGTTGCGGCGGGTCGAAATCTTCTTCTGGAGGGACATCAGCTTCCGCTTGCGGGCTTCTTTGATGGCCTGGGGCACGCGGCCGTCGAGGTCGAACGACGCCGTGTCCTCCTCGTCGGAGTAGGTGAACACTCCGACGTTGTCGAACTTCGCGGCCTCCACGAACTGGAGGAGCTGCGCGAAGTCGTCCTCGGTCTCGCCCGGGAACCCGACGATGAACGACGTCCGCAGGGTGAGGCCCGGCACGCGGTCACGCATCGTCTCTACCAGGCCCAGAAGGTTGCCGCGGCCCGTCGGGCGCTTCATGCGCTTGAGGATCGGCTCGCTCGCATGCTGCAGCGGGATGTCGATGTACTTGACGACCTTCTCCTCGGACGCAATCGCATCGAGGATGGGCGCCGTCACCGTCGACGGGTAGGCGTACATCACGCGGATCCAGCGAATGCCGTCGACACCGCCGAGCCGCCGCAGCAGCGCCGCGAGCCCGTCGCGCATCCCGAGGTCGAGGCCGTATCGCGTCGAGTCCTGCGCGACCAGGATCAGCTCGCGCACGCCGCGGGCGGCCAGGGCCTCCGCCTCCCGGACGATGTCGTCCACCCGCCGGCTGCGGTGCTTGCCGCGCAGCGTGGGGATGATGCAGAACGTGCAGGTGTAGTCGCAGCCCTCACTGATCTTCACGTACGCCATGTACGACGGCGTCGACAGGACCCGCGGGCTCGTGTGCTCGTAGATCCACGTCGGCACGCGCTCGGTGCGGTCGGTGACGGTGGCGGCCCCCGCCACCGCTTCCACGATGGCGTCGACCTGGCCCGTCCCGAGGGTGGCGTCGATCTCCGGGATCTCCTTGCGGAGCTCGGCGTCGTAGCGCTGCGCGAGGCAGCCGGTGACGACCAGCCGGCGCGCGCGGCCCGACTCCTTCTCGCGGGCCATCTCGAGGATGGCGTCCACCGATTCCTGCTTGGCGCGATCGATGAAGGCACAGGTGTTGACGACGATGACGTCGGCGTCCTTCGTGTCGGCCACGACTCCGTAGCCCGCCTCGCGCAGCCGTCCGAGCATGACCTCGCTGTCGACGAGGTTCTTCGGGCAACCCAGGCTCACCAGACCGACAGTCTGTCCGTTCGGGACGACGGGGATGGAGGCCGCCGGCGCGGACGGGCGCCGAACCTGCAACGTCACCGGGACGGAGGGGATCTCGTGCTCGCTGCCGCCGTGGCTCAGTGCGCCTTCTCCGGCATGTCGATCTCGTTTCCCCACTCGCGCAGCTTCTCGCGATCGCTGGCGGCGTAGAGCTCGTCACCGATGTCGGCCACCTGGTCGCCGATGCCGCCCAGGACCTCGAACTCCTCGCCCTGCTGCGACATCAGGGACAAGTGGTGGGCGATGGCATCGAGGCGCGGCACGGACTTGTCCATGGCGAGGAGCAGGGCTTCGACCAGCTCCACCAGCGCTTTCCGGCTGAGTCCGTCATGCCATGTAGGTTCCATGGGTGTCCTCCCGAACGGGCATGATAGCATCCCGTCGGCTTTTTCCATTTCGCTCCTGTCTTGCTGGAGGCACACACATGGGTACGGGCGCCAAGATCGCGATCGGGTGTGGCATCGCCGTCCTCGTCACCGGCACCGCGGTGGTGGTGGGCGTCGTGGGCCTCGGCTTCTGGGCCAAGGGCAAGGCCGAGAGCATGCAGCGGGAGTTCAAGGAGATCGAGGAGCTCGAGAAGAAGGCCGACTCGACACCCTTCACCGCTCCCGAAGACGGCGTCGTCCAGGAGCCGCGCCTCGTCAAATTCATCGAGGCACGCCAGCGCGTGTTCCCCATCTACGAGAAGTACCAGGCCGAGTTCGCGACGCTCCACGACCTCGACAAGAAGAAGGAACAGCCGGATCTCTCGGACATCGGCAAAGCGGTCAAGGCCGGCGCCGGCCTCCTGGAGCTGCGAAAGGCGCACCTGCAGGCGCTGGCCGACCTCGGCATGAGCCGCGACGAATACCGCTACCTCACACAGGCCGTTTACCAGTCGTGGTGGGCGGCCGAGATCGAGAAGTCCACCGGCAAGACTCTCGGAGAGAACAGCGGCCAGGTCGAATCGCAGACGGGCGGCCCCGACGTGCCGCCCGTCAACGTCGCCCTCTTCCGAAAGTACGAGGCGGACATCAAGAAGTACGCGATGACGGGGCTGGAAGCTCTCAACTTCTGATCGCGGCCAGGAGCCGGCGAGCCACCACGTCCGCACCGGCCAGGTCGGGCTTCGGCGGGACGGCAATCCCGAGGACGTCGTCGAGGGCGGTATCGATGTCGCCCGCGGCAAGTTGGGCGTGGGTGACGTAGGCGCACGGCAGCCATCGCGCCATCTGCTCGACCAGGATCGGATACTCCGGGAAATCGCCGCGATCCGTGTAGACGAGGCGCGCCCCCGCGCCGATACAGTCGGTCACGATCCCGTAGCCGGGCTTCGTCACCACCACGTCCGCGGCACCCACGAGGTCCACGTACCCGAGATCGACACGGGCGAGGGCGGGCCGGTCCACGAGGCGAAAGTTCGCCGGAAGCGCCGCCGTCGGCGCCTCCGAAACGAGGAACACGAAGCCTCGCAGGTCCGCCAGCCGCGCCGGCTCGAAACCGGGGAGACCGAGGCCGCCGAACGAGAGCAGGACGGTCGGGTTCGCGGGCAGGCGGAGGCGGCGTCGCGCCTCCTCACGCGGGACCGCCGGCTGGCGCGCGACCAGCGGCACGTCCGTGATCTCTCGGAACACCGACAAGTCGCCGTAGAACGGCAGGCGCATCAGCCGCTCCGCGCCGCGATAGCCGTCGGCCGCCCACTCCGCCGCCTCGCCGAGCGCCGGCTCGTGGCGCGCGAGGTGGCGGTAGATCCAGTCCCAGGAGAAGTTCGCCATGGCGATCCCGGGGATGCCGGCCGCCTGGGCGGCGGCGAAGGCCAGCGGCGGGATGTCCCCCAGGACCACGGCGGCGCCGACGGACCGCAGCCACGCGGCTTCCGCTTCCACGCGGCGCGGCCAGTCGGACACGAACCCGCGCCAGCGGGCCAGACTGCGCCCGGCGTCGATGACGAGCGCACCGTGCTGCTCGAGCCCGACGTCACACTCGTCGGCGCGGAACGTAAAATCACCGAAGCCCGCCTCGCGATACAGGGCTTCGGGCGCCGACGTCACGAGCGACAGGGGGCACGACGGATCCACCCGGCGCAGCGCACGCAGGACCTCGCACACCCGCGTCGTGTGGCCGAAGCCATGACCCGAGACGTAGGCGGTAATCACGCCAGCTCGGGGATGTAACGCGCGAGGCGCCGGCGGAGATCGGCCAGCTCGGGGCGCAGGGCGAGGTTCCGCCGTGCGTGCGCCAGGGTGCGCGGCACGTATTGAAGATAGACGCGGCTGCCGCGGACGACGTCCATGTAGCCGAAGGTGCCCAGCGCCTTCAGGTT
>Ga0114129_10001922_pt1 | contig 28369 bp, 24 predicted proteins | sample RhiMetdeltSRZDD1_FD_80071 | JGI IMG/M metagenome (GOLD analysis project Ga0114129, IMG submission 80071) | Populus rhizosphere microbial communities from Tennessee, USA - Rhizosphere MetaG P. deltoides SRZDD1 (version 2) (version 2) | ecosystem: Host-associated > Plants > Roots > Rhizosphere >... | reverse complement strand
TGAAAATTTACTTGATCGCCTCCGACCCGTTTTTTCCGTCTGTGCCAGGCCCATGCTCCCATCAAGACACCGATGATGACTAATATATACCCGATGGCGTTGTCACTACCGAGCAACGTCGCCCAGTTAAGCAACCAGCGGATGAAAAACAAGGCGGTGATCAGAATGATCGCGGTCTTAACCAGGAAATCGTTAAAGGAGAGAATGATCTTACGGTTCGGCAGCACAAGAGCCAGAAACCACGGAAGCAAAACAGCAAGACATGTCCAAAACGCTAAAGTCACCAATATGGCGCCCAGATCAGCTATCCGATCAAACAGTGGCTCGGGATCGTTGATCGCGAAACAAGCGAGCAGCTCCAACATCCAGAGATAAACGACGACGGTAAGCCACGGCTTAAGAAGCTCGGTATACAGCTGGAGAATCTTGTTCACTTTTCGCAGAGGAACAACTTGCGCTCGTGGGGATATGACGGTAACCGCGAGACCGAGTGGAAACGTTGCTTCAAACAGCTCTCAAGGTCGTCGACGCGGTAATCGTCTAAGGACGGCACCGGGCTGGCACCGATCTTGTGTTTCAACGGGGGCGTATATTCCAACAGCAGCCACCGAGAACTCAAGTCAGCAAACATTTCGCTAATGCGGACGATGGGGAGGCGCTGGTTTGCCACCACGTGGTGGATTACCGCCAAACCCATTACAAAGTCGCTACGGAGCCGGTCTCTCGGCGCCGGGCAAGGAACGCCGCCGCGGCCGGGCGTAGGCGACACGCTGAAAACGTTCACCGCAAGCGGCAAAATGTTCTTTTTTTCCTTGCGCGCATCCTCATAGCAGCACGTCAATGCCGACACGTCAGTTTCACAAGCCGTGACCCGCGCACCGCTACCGGCAGCCATTTTGGCGTAATATCCGGTGTTGGCTCCGACATCGAGAACGGTCTTTGGTCGCACCTCGGTTAGAATCCTGCGAATGGCTTCTTGCTTGCGTTGCCAATCTCCAGGACTGAGATCCGTTCGAAAGTAATTCTCATCGGCCTTTCTGTAGTAATTCGCCCAGGGACCGGCGCCGCGCGGCAACCTCAGTCCGTCAACATCTCTACGCAAAGATTCCAGGAACTTTATTTTTAGTTTGACACTCGCGGGGCCGCTGTTGACCGTCTTTGAAACCGAGAGGAATCGTTGCTGCAATTCGTCGGGCAACCGTTCGAACAAGTGACTGACGAGTCTGGGAACGGCAACACTCATTGTTCGGCGCGGATGGCGAATCTTGAAAGACATCGGCAGCGCGCGAAGTAAATCGTCGTCTGTGACGCCGGCTAAATAGTCGCGCAGCAACCAGCGCGCCGGTCGGTCGCAACCCGCTGCGTACAAATAGAGCGGGAAAAGAAAGAAATTGCAGAATTGCTGGTATGGAGCCCAGAGAATGTCGTTTCGTACGGGCACAATCGAGCTGGCATCAATGTAAACGGGTTTGGTGCCATCGAAAAGAATATTCCAAGGGTGGCCGTCTTGCAGGGTCAGCGCCCTGTCGGCCAATCGAATACAAAGGTCAAGAGTCACCAAGGCGGCGTCTTTGAGCATACCCGCTACCCATTCGTAGCAGTACGAGACTACGGGAATTCTGCGGTGTCGAATGATCGCCTTGCCAGATTCGGTGTTAAGATGGGTCCACTCGCTTTCGACCAGTAGCCCGTCCCGGATCAGCCCCGGGATCACTCCCTGCTCGGTCAATTCCTTCCATTGCCGCGCGTATTCGGGCTCGAGCATCCGATAGATGTCGCCCCGCCATTCGAACACGCGGCCATTGGGATCCACGAACGATTCCGTCAACCAGCGCTGTTCCTCGGGCGGAATTTTCTCGGCTGATGCTGCCACGTGAACCATGGAAAGAAATTTATTGAGAAGTGACCGAAACTATTTCGACGGAAACGACCTGTGAATGGAGATAAGCCGAGCGCTAAAATTTACCGCCAACGCACCCCTCTCGAATTCAGAATCCCGTTACTGTAAGTGATCGACCCATTTTTTACCAGCGTAAATGACTCTCGTCTCTTGGACGCGCTGGTTAATCAAGCGCCGAATTAGTCTCTTCTTTGAAGCACTTTCGGCGTTGCATGACCGCAGCAGAAACATGTCATCCAAATAACCGGGGATTATGAGGGTAGCCAGCCAATGAAACTGAGTTGCCGCCCGGTCTCGCTCCGCTCGCGCCGGTACGAGAAAAAGTCATTCGGCGAACAGCTCGTGCAAGGGCCAATTTGAAAAATATTCGTTGCTGCTATTCCAGTCTCTAATAAGACTCCCCGATTCAACTGTCGCAGGTCCAGATAGGTTTTTCTGTTTCTTTTTTGGATGCTGGTTTCAGCAATGCCGTCCCATCTTTTGAGCAGCGGACCCGTGACATCGTCCTTCACTTCATAACAACAAGATCCGATGGAGGGGCCGAGGGCGACTTCGATTTCATGCGGAGAAACATGAAGCTGATCCGTGAATAGGCGCGCCGCCTTTTCGGCGATTCCTGCCAAGGTGCCCCGCCACCCAGCATGCACCACCGCAACGAGTTTGTTTTTCGGCACGACGAAAAGAATCGGCACACAATCAGCGGTCAAGACGCCCAAAAAAATATCCGTCGCGGCCGTAATCATTCCGTCTGCCTCACCGGCTTCCTTGAGTTTGTTGTCTTTGACCTCGACGATATGATCCCCGTGGACCTGACGCATGGTAACGATGCGCCCGTCGTGAATGCCAACCGCGAGTTTCATGTCGCAGACGTTCTGGCTGACGACCTTCGGATCGTCACCCACTCGGTACGAGACATTCAGTTCGGCGTAAGGTCCAACGCTTTTCCCGCCGCGCCGTCCGATGAAGCCGTGAAGGAGATCTTCATACTTCTGCCACTGAGGGACTTTGAACTGGATGATTTCCATAGCGTTATTATCTTGAGTTCATTTCCTGGTTGCAAGGCGGCCATTCGTTGCTTTACTGCGGCGGCGTGGTAGAAGCATCCCTGTTGCAAGGAATACATGATGCGAGGACAATCGCCCGCAATCTGGGATGTCATTAATCATGGAGGAGAAGCAACCCTGGGTTACTTGTTATCTCCCCGACATGCTGCTGAGCTATGTCGGGGAAGCTCTCGAGGCCGAACGGCGGCTCGACTATCCCGCTCTATTCCGGGGCGCTGAGGACCTCGACATCCCGTCTAATCTCAAATCATATCTGAGCGATGTCGACAACTGGATGCCGCTTTCGGTTTTACGCGAGCTGGAGTCGCAGTGCGAGGAAATCTCCGGCAAAAAATGTTGCCTATGGCAGTTTCGGCGCTCCCTCCTCGTAATCTCTTGGGGGTTGGTCCTGCGAAATCGCTCCCACAATCGAAAATTACTCTTGAATTCTCCGTCCTTTTTGCCGAAGAATAAGACCTGGAAGAGCTGACCGGATTCTATGGCAGACGGCAAATATAGTGACACTCTGAAGCAACCCGGCTTCCTGGCTTTTTTCTGGACGCAATTTCTCGGCGCGTTCAACGACAATTTCCTCAAAATGGTGGTCTCTCTTGTAGCGTACCATGCCGCAGTCAGCAGCTCTCACAATTATTACGTCGAACTGATTGCCGTTCTATTCATTTTGCCTTCCGCGCTGTTCTCGGGCTACGCCGGTCATTTGGCGGACGTATTCAGCAAACGCAGCGTGTTAATCGCCGTGAAAATGTTTGAAATTATCATCATGGTTTTTTCACTCGCTGCATTTTTTACCGGCCACATTGAGTCCATGCTCGCCATTGTCTTTCTCATGGGACTTCACGCAGCGTTTTTCAGCCCTGCCAAATACGGGATTTTGCCCGAAATGCTTCCTGAAAAGGATCTTTCGCGCGGCAATGGGTTGCTCGAAATGAGCACTTTCGTCGCGATCATTCTCGGCACGTCGTTCAGCGGACCCATCTTCGAAGCATGGCAGGAGAACTTACCTCGGATCGGTGGTCTGCTGCTGATCATCGCGATCATTGGAATGACAACGAGCTTGAGGATACCTCGAGTTCCTCCCTCCGGCGCCGCGAAACTTTTACGTCTCAACCCTTTCGGAGAAATTTTTGACGGCCTGGTCCGTTTGCGCGAAGAGCGAACCCTGTGGTTGACGGTTATCGGTATCTCCTACTTCTGGTTTCTCGGTGCCCTCGTTCAGATAAACATGCTCTTCTTTGGCAAAGAACTGTTGGCGTTGACGGACGCTCACGTAACTCTGCTCGGGACGTTTCTTGCGATCGGTATCGGCCTCGGCAGTCTCGCCGCCGGCCGCTTGTCCGGGGATCATATTGAATTGGGTCTCGTCCCGTTGGGCTCCGTCGCCATGGGAGTTTGTCTGGGCTTGGTCGCGCTCTCGGCGTCATCGTACCCGTTGACCGCGCTTTCTTTGGTGCTGTTGGGATTTTCGGCGGGATTATTCGCCGTTCCCTTGAACGCGCTCCTGCAACATAGAAGCGGCAAAGAGGAAAAGGGCCAACTTATTGCGACAAACAATTTCATGAACACGATTGGAATGTTTCTTGCCGCCGCTATCCATTGGATACTCAAAACGCCGCTCGAGCTTTCTCCCGATACGATCATCCTGCTCACTGGACTGGTTACGCTTGGCGGAACTCTGGTTCTCCTCTACTTACTGCCTGACTATTTTGTCCGTTTCGTTCTTTGGCTGCTCACCCACTCGCTGTACCGCATTCAAGTCGTTGGCGAGCAAAATATCCCGCCGCGCGGTCCGGCGTTGTTAATTTCCAATCACGTCTCCTTTGTCGACGCGTTGCTGATCGGCGCGTCGATGCCGCACTTCGTGCATTTCATGCTTCACCGCGACTATTACGATCTCAAACGGCTCAACTGGTTTTTCCGCCTCATGCATGCCATTCCGGTTTCGGCGACGAACCGGCGCGACATCGTCGAGTCGCTCAAACGCGCCCGCAATGAGCTGGACAAGGGCCATGTCGTTTGCATCTTCGCCGAGGGGTCAATTTGCCGCACCGGTCACCTGCTGCCATTCAAGCGCGGCTTTGAAAAAATCGTCGAGGGCAAGAATATTCCGATTATTCCGGTTCATCTGGACCAGCTCTGGGGCAGCATCTTTAGCTTTAAGAAGGGGCGATTTTTCTGGAAATGGCCGGAAAAATTTTCTTACCCGGTGACAGTTTCATTTGGCGCCCCGTTGCCGCCCAACGCCAGCGTCCATCAAGTTCGTAACGCCGTGCTCGAGTTGGAGAGCGATGCCTTTGTGCACCGCCCCAGCGCCCGCGACTTGCTGCCTACGCGATTCATCGAGGTCGCCAAACGCCACTGGTTTTCCTTTTGTATGGCCGATACGACCGGCACCGAGCTCACTTACGGAAAAACATTGATTGGCGCATTACTGCTCGCGCGCTGGATAAAAACAAACTGTCGGAAAGACGCGATGGTGGGCGTCCTGTTACCCGCCTCGGTCGGCGGGTCGCTCGTGAACATCGCGATTCTCCTCGCCGGAAAAGTTCCCGTGAATCTGAATTTTACCGCCGGAAGCGAATCCATAGCTTCAGCCGTCGCCCAATGTAATATCAAGACCATCGTTACGTCGCGGGTTTTCGTAAGCAAAGCGAATCTTGAAGCCCTACAAGGCATGGTATTCCTCGAAGACATCAGGAGGAAGACATTCGGAGCGTTGGACAAAACCCTTGCGCTGCTGACAGCGTTGCTCCCCTCACGGTGGTTAAAACGGCGCTACGCACGAGATCAGAAGCCCGACGATCTCGCCACGGTGATTTTCTCGAGCGGCAGCACCGGCGCCCCGAAAGGCGTCATGCTGTCGCATTTCAATATCATTTCTAACGTCGAAGGGATTGCCCAGGTCGTTCAGTTCACGCCGAACGATCGGATCATGGGGGTGCTGCCGCTATTTCATTCTTTCGGCTTTACCGGCACGCTCTGGCTGCCGTTACTCGTCGGTTTCGGCGTCGTCTACCATCCCAACCCCACCGATGCCAAGACGATCGGCGAAACGGTCCAGAAATACCGAGCCACGCTCCTCATCAGCACGTCAACCTTCTATGCCGGTTACTTGAGACGTTGTACAAGAGAGGAATTTGCCTCGCTTCGCTATCTTATCGCCGGCGCCGAGAAGCTCCGCGAGCAAGTTATCAAGGGATATCAGGAGAAATTCGGCCTGACGATCATGGAAGGCTATGGCTGTACTGAGCTTGCGCCGGTGGTTTCGGTCAATATTCCCGATGTCGTCCATGGCAACGAAAGACAAATCGGCAACAAGCCGGGCACGGTCGGCCATCCGATTCCCGGTGTCACGGTAAAGGCTATCGATCCGGAAACGGAACAACCCGTCGCCAATGGCGAAGAAGGACTGCTGCTCGTCAAGGGGCCGAACGTGATGCTCGGCTATCTAGGACAACCGCATCTGACCGAACAGGCGCTGCGCCGCGGCTGGTATGTCACAGGCGATATCGGGAGCGTCGACGAGGATGGATTCATTCGCATCACCGACAGGTTGTCACGCTTCAGCAAAATCGGCGGCGAAATGGTGCCGCACATGAAGATCGAAGAAGTGATCAACGGGGTACTCGGCAGCGCGGCATCGGTGGTTACCGCGATTCCTGACGAGCAGCGCGGCGAAAAACTGATCGCCTTTTACGCTCAGAATGGGGTCACAAAAGAAGAGCTTTGGGAGAAGCTGAATCAGTCGGAACTGCCGAAGCTGTGGATACCGAAACGGGAGAATCTCCATCTGATCGACTCCATCCCCGTGCTCGGTTCCGGCAAAGTCGATTTAAAAAAAGTGAAAGCTATGGCTCTGGAGCAAACCCAAAAGGCAGCTTCCTAAGGACTTCATCGGTTAATAATATACAACAGCCAAGGGCAAGTGGTGGAAAAATACTGGTTCAAGGTTCAAGGTTAAACCAATGGGAGCTACATTGAACATTGAACCTTGAACTTGGAACTGGCAACACTACGAGGCGCCAATGATCTCTGCCGAACAAATCAGCAAGGTTTTTGCCGATGCAACTCACGAATTTCGGAACTCGGCCGAATATCTAGATCTCGTCTCGGGACGCGCACCTGCCGAGGCGGCCCGCGAGTTTATGCGCAACGTGTTTCGCACACACTATTTGTCCTCGCATATCGTCGCGCTTTGCTTTGCCGCGCTGCCGTCAGGCGCCGCCGAGTTGCTCAAGGAAAATCTATTAGAAGAAATGGGCCGCTCGGAAGAAGAAAAACCTCACTCCGCCCTGCTCCTCGAAATGGCGCGACGCCTGGAATTTTCCGAGAACGAAATCGAGCGCTTGGTTGCGGATGCCCGGGAAAGAGTGGCGGTCTTCTGTGCCACGCGAGTTCCGGCGGCGACCTTGCGCGAGCTTTGCCTTGCTTTGCTGCTCGAAACCATGAGCTTTGAATTCATGCTCTCACGTTGCTCGAGCGAAATTGCCGGCGCTCTGACCGGCCGCTACGCGATTTCCAAAGCCGCGCTGCGGTGGTTTGAGCTTCACTCCGAGGTGGATATTCGCCATGCCGAGGAAGCTCTAACGGTCATCCGCGACTACTTAGCTTTTCATCAAATCTCTGACGACTTATTTAGCCAGATCGCAGCCGGCACGTTTGGAGATCATCTCTTCGTGAGACATTACTTTCCACTCCGTTCGAAGCACAGCACACGCACCAAGGCCGTGCCGGCGAAAGCGAAACGCATCGAAGCGCTGACCATCTATCAGCTTCGCATTCCCTTCCACCAGGCGTTCAAACATGCGCTCCAGAGCCGTGAAGAGAGTGACGCGGTTATTGTCAAGATCACGGATAGCGATGGCCGCGTCGGATTCGGTGAAAGCTTGCCCCGATCCTACGTCACCGGCGAGACGATGGAATCTATGATCGCGCGACTGCGCGACGGTTTGGCGCCGAAGCTTCTCGCCGAAACCTTCGCACCCGGTTGGGAAACTTTTGAATATTTGAGCTCGGCGCTGCAGGATTGGACGCGCAGCGATGACAAGAAGAAATCCGTCATTGCCTGGAACGCGGCCTTTTGCGCCGTCGAGCTTGCGCTGCTCGACTGGAGCTTGCGCCGAGACGGTTTCGCGCTTGCGGATTTACTCCCGCCCGTCCGCTACGAAGTCGTTTACAGCGGGGTCATTTCCGCCGACACGCCGAAGGATGCTGCGGTCCTTGCCAAACGAATGGCGCGCTTGGGCATCCGCCAGATCAAAGTGAAAGTCGGGACCGACGGCGACGTGGCTCGCCTCGAAGCGGTTCGCAAAGCGGCCGGCGACGATGTCGAGCTGCGCGCTGACGCCAACGGCGCTTGGAGCTCCGATGAGGCGATCAAGCGATTGCGCCGGCTTGCCAAATTCAAGTTGCGAGCGATCGAACAGCCAGTCCGGGCGGACGATCTAATCGGCATGAAACGAGTCCGTGACGAGAGCGGCGTCCCGGTCATGGCCGACGAGTCCTTGGTAACCGCCGGACAGGCCGGTCGTCTCATCGAGCTTGGCGCTTGCGATCTTTTCAATATTCGAATTTCCAAGTGCGGCGGCATCAGCGGCAGCCTGGCCATCGCAAAGCTCGCGCACGATGCGGGCGTCCAGATCCAGATCGGCGCGCAAGTCGGCGAGACTGGGATTCTTTCGGCTGCCGGCAGGAGCCTCGCCGCCCACGTGCCGGGGCTTGTCTCTGCCGAAGGCTCCTTCGGCAACTGGCTTCTCGCCGAGGACATCACGTTCGAAAACGTCGCTTTCGGTTACGGTGGCCGCGCGCCGCTTCTGAAATCGCGCGGCTTGAGCGTCACGGTTAAGGAAGAAGCCCTAGAACGCTTTGCCACGAAAAAAATCGAGCTCGGACGCTAAACAAAGAAGTCGCTTAATATATCTCAGACCTTGGGTCTGAATTTTACGGTGGAAAAGAGGCGAGCCAAATCTCCCCTGACCCCTCTTTTTCAAAGAGGGGAAAGATCATCCTCGGGAAAAATCCCCCTTTGACAAAGGGGGATTTTGTTAACGAACGGGAAGCTAACCTCACGAACCCTCGAAAATTGACAACTCTCCCTTCATGCTGATCCAATCGAAGCATCAAAGTCCTTTTTTTAGGAGCCTTCTCTTAAAAGCCTCGGCGCTTGTCCTGCAGCGACACTGGGCTCGTTGGAATGCGCTCACCGCTAAGCCGCGCGAGATTCAAGATCGGCTGCTTTTCGACCTTCTCAACCGCAATCGCTCGACCCGCTTCGGCCGCGACCATCGCTTCGATCAGATCCGTTCGCTGGAGGACTACCGCAAGCAGGTTCAAATCGGCGACTACGAGGGTCTGCGGCCATACATCGACCGGGCGAAGAATGGTGAAGCGAATGCGCTCACCGATGCGCCGGTTTTAATGTTCACGATGACGAGCGGCAGCACCGGCGAGCCCAAACTGATTCCCGTCACCGCAACCACACGGCACAATCACAAAGAGCTGACCCGCCTCTGGTATTACCGCGCCTATCTGGACCATCCCGGCTTTCTTAGCGCCAAGCTGCTCGGGATTGTCAGCCCAGCGGTCGAGGGCCGGACTCCGGGAGGCATCCCTTTTGGCGCCGCCTCTGGCTTGATTTATCAGAGCAGCCCCCGCTGGATTCAAAATGCCTATCTGGTCCCTCACCTAGTTTCCGAGATCAAAGACTTTGAGGCAAAGTACTACGTGATCATGCGACTAGCGCTCGAACAGGAGATCTCCTTTTTCGGCACGCCCAATCCGAGCACGATTCTCCGTCTGGTCGAGACCGCCGACCGATGCAAAGAGGAGATCATAAAAGACATCCGCGAGGGCACCATCACCAGCCGATGGCACACATCGAATGAGATTCGCGACAAACTCACGTCCGGCCTTGCAAAAAATATCGCGCGCGCCCGGCAGCTGGAAACTTTCACGAGCCGACATGACAAATTGCGACCGAGGGAATACTGGCCCGGGTTGCAACTGATCGGTTGCTGGAAAGGCGGTACCGTCGGGATTCGCCTCAAGGAATTGAACCACTGGTTTGCCGAAGCCACGCCCGTGCGCGACTTGGGTTATATGGCGAGTGAAGCGCAGATTTCGCTGCCCATCTCCGACGCTGGGTCGGCGGGCATTCTTGCCATCGACAAGAATTTTTACGAATTCATTCCCGAATCGGAGATCGGCAGCTCAAATCCTCTGGTCTTCACCGCCAACGAATTAGAAGAAGGGAAATATTATTATCCCATTCTCACCACGCCCGCCGGCCTCTACCGCTACGACATCAACGACGTGATTCGTGTTGCCGGCTTTTACAACCAAACGCCGTTGATTGAATTTGTCCGTAAAGGCCGCGACGTCACTAACATCACCGGCGAGAAACTCCACGTGAATCAAGTGATGAAGGCAATAGAAAAGGCCCAAAACATCACCGGACTCGCGGCCCGGCATTTCCGAGCCTTCGCTGACGTAGAAAAATCCCGCTACATCTTCTTGGTTGAGTTTGACGGGTCCAGACCAACCGAAGAGTCGCTTTCGCGTCTGCTCGACGAGATTGACCTTCAACTGCACGCCCTAAACATCGAATACGCGCAAAAGCGAGAGTCGCGCCGTTTGGCAGCTCCAGCTCTATGGTTGATGAGACCGGGCTGGTTCGAGCGCAAGGCCGGCGCGAGTTTACAGCGCGGCGGCCGTGACGTGCAATTCAAGGCGCAGCTTTTAAGCTCCGTTCCGGAAGACTCGAGCGAGATCGTGCTCTGTATCGAAAAAGCCGCTCAACCGACCAGCGTCACCAAGCAAGCCTGAATGCATTCATGCACGGCCCTGTCCTTGCTCTCTTGACGTTCCTTTTTTTGTTACGTGTTTCAGGCCAGGCACTGGTCGCATGGTTTGGCGTCACCTGGCTTCCAGCCATGGAGCATTGGCACTCTGGGCTGATGCCGTATCCGACGCTTCTCACGGTCCAACTTCTGATGCTGATTGTCATGGTAAAAATCACCCGTGACATTTGGCGTGGTACCGGATTCTTCGCGCTGGTTCGGCCGTCATGGTCGCGCTTTTTGATTTGTTTCAGCGCCATCTACGCCGGCGCCATGGCGCTGCGCTATGCTTTGACGATGACCTTTTACCCGGAGATGCGGTGGTTGGGCGGTACAATTCCGATTTCTTTCCACTTTGTGTTGGCCGGTTTTATTTATGTCGTGGGACGCTTTCATTCACGCGGGGGTACATTTGCAAGCCCGGAAAGCGCATGCTAGAAACTTGCTAATTTCGGAGGTCGGAATGGATTTTCAGCAACTGGCAGACAAGGCACTTCGAGGCATTATTCCCGAACGGCAGGAATTAAGAGCAGTGCTGGATGCGCGGGACGAACAGTTACCGGAACTCTTGAGCGCGGCGTTCAAAGTGCGTCATCATTTTTACGGCAAACGCGTGCAGATTCATGTCCTGCAGAATGCCAAGAGTGGCCTCTGCCCGGAAGATTGTCACTATTGCTCTCAATCTTCAGTCTCCGAAGCGCCGATCGACCGGTACCCTTTCATGCCGAAAGAAAAACTGGTCGAAAGGGCCAAGCAAGCCAAAGCCGCCGGCGCGGTCCGGTTCTGCATCGTCAACAGCGGCCGCGGCCCGACGAACAAAGAGATCGACGAGATCGCCGAAGCCGTGCGCGAGATCCGAGAACAAACCGGCATGAATATTTGCTGCTCGCTGGGCTTGATGGACGAAGAAAAAATCCAGCGACTCAAAAAAGTCGGCGTCGGGCGTGTCAACCACAATCTCAATACCAGCCGCGCTTACCACCCCGAGGTCGTCACCACGCATACTTACGATGACCGCATGGCAACCATTGAAAACGTTAAACATGCCGGCGTTAGCACCTGCTCAGGGGGCATTATCGGTATGGGCGAAAGCGACGACGACATCATCGACTTGGCGCTCGCGCTCCGGGCGATGGGTATCGATTCCATTCCGGTCAACTTTCTCCATTCGATCCCGAAAACGCCCTTCGAAGACAAAAAGCAGTTAACGCCGCAAAAGTGTTTGAAGACGCTGTGTCTCTTCCGTTTCGCCAACCCGAGCAAAGAAATCCGCGTCGCCGGTGGCAGAGAAGTAAACCTGCGCTCGCTGCAACCGCTAAGCCTCTACCCTGCGAATTCGCTTTTCGTCAATGGTTACTTGACCACTCCGGGCCAAGAAGCCTCCGACGCCCACCAGATGATCGCCGACCTCGGCTTCGAGCTCGATCAACCGGCGCCGATTTAAAGAACGTACTGGCGCTAGGCGAAACCGCTTCTTCTCGAGATTCTTTTTACGGTGAACAACGTGAAATTTTTCTTTCTGTTTGTTGCGCTCTTTGTCATGAGCGGCTTGGCGTTTGGGGCGTCCGATCTTCCCAAGCGAAAAACTGGCTTGTGGGAGATCAAAATATCAAACCCCACGCACAAGGGCACACAAGCTATTCAGCAGTGCATCGATGAGAAAACCGACGACTTGACGAAGAACAACATGGCGGCAATGGAGAAACAATCTTGCAGCAAAAACGAGATGCGCAGGGAAGGCGACAAATGGGTCGCTGAGTCGATATGCAAATTCGATGGCCGCACGATGAAAACAGGCGCGGTTTTCACGGGTAAATTTGACTCCGCTTACAAGGCCGACATCAAGAGCACCTACGAGCCGCCGCTCCACGGCATGCGCGAGTCCTCAGCCGTAATCGACGCCAAGTGGTTGGGGTCCTGCAAGCCTGGCCAAAAGCCGGGCGACATATCGATCCCTGGCATGCCGAATATCAAGATGAACGAAATGAGAAGAGGCCCATCGAAGCAGCCCTAATTACTTTATTTAACCCGGATTCCGCAGTTAAACTTACGGGCCCGTGAGCGAGGAGCAAACCTGGAGTAGCGAAGGCACCCAAACGTAAAGTTTCAAAGTCCTTTTGCTACTTCGCACTTCACCGTTGTAAGTCTTAGATTTCACCTGAACCACCGATGATCGACGTCCGCTCAGAGGCAGAGACCCATTGGCTTCGCTACGGAAGGTTTGCTCCTCGCTCATCGCGTCGGCGGGAACTGCGGAATCCGGGTTTAAACCCGTTGACATCCCACCTCCCCTTTCATATCTCCTTCTAGAGATCATACCGGGAAGAATTCATGGCGGGAAAAAAACGGTACATCATTGGCGTGGATACCGGCGGAACGTTCACGGATGTCGTCGTGCTCGGCGATTTGGGAGAAGTTTGGACGGCGAAGGCGTCGACCACGCCGGACGATTTTTCCCGCGGCGTGATGAACGCCGTCGAGGAAGCGGCACACACGGTCGGGATCGCAACTTCAGAACTGCTCGGCCGGACCACGTTGTTCAAGCACGGCAGCACCGTCGCGACAAACGCGTTGATCACTCAAAACGGCTGCAAGGTCGGCTTCATCACCACCAAGGGATTTGAAGACACGACCGAGATCATGCGCGCCATCGGTCGGGTTGATGGCCTTTCCGACGACGAGATCAAGCACGTGACCTGGGTCACCAAACCGGAGCCGTTCGTTCCCAGAGAGCGCGTGCTCGGGGTGCGCGAACGCATCGATTACCAGGGCACTGAAATCGTACCGCTCAACCGAAACGATGTGATGGAGGCGATCCGCCGGCTGATCGAAGATGAAAAAGTTGAAGCCATCGCCGTAAGCCTGATACATGCCTGGGTCAACTCGCGGCACGAAGAGGAGATTCGCGCTCTCACCGCGGAAGCGGATCCTCGCAGAAGAGTGTACTGGTCCTTCGGCAGCTCGCTGTCGCAAGTCGCCGGCGAGTATGCCCGCGCGAATACGGCGATCTTGAACTCCTATCTGGGACCGACGGTCGAGCGTTATCTCAAAGAGTTGGAAAACAAACTACAACAGAATGGCCTCCAAGGGCCGCTCTTGATCATGCAGGGAAACGGCGGCGTCGCACACCGCGAGCATGTGAGCGCGATTGCCAATCTGCAGTCGGGCCCGGCAGGCGGCATGATTGCGTCGGCGCACACTGCCAACTTGCTCAAGCACAAGAATGTCATCACCACCGACATGGGCGGCACGAGCTTCGACGTCGGTCTGATCACCGAAGGTTACTGGCGCTACGCTCAGGAACCGATCGTCGAGCGCTTCCGCATGCTCCAGCCGATCATCGATATCGAATCCATCGGCGCCGGCGGCGGCACGATCGCCCAGGTCGAAGCTGAAACCGCGCGGTTATTGGTCGGCCCGCGGAGCGCCGGCGCCAGTCCCGGTCCGGTCTGCTACGACGCGGGCGGCGAACAAGTCACGGTCACTGACTGTGACCTCGCCCTCGGCATTCTTGATCCCGATTATTTTCTTGGCGGCCGCAAGCAGCTGAATAAGGACAAAGCGATCAGGGCCATCGAAGAAAAGATCGCTCGACCATTGAAGCTAAAGGTCCACGAAGCCGCCGCTGGAGTTTTCGATATCGTCAACGCCAAGATGTCAGATCTCATTCGACGCCAAGTAGTTCGCACCGGTTATCTGCCGGAGGAATTTGTCATCTACGCCTTCGGCGGCGCCGGGCCGGTGCACGCTTGCGGCTTTGCCGCCGAGCTGGGCATCAAGCAAATTTACATTTTCGCCACCTCGCCGGTCTTCTCCGCATTCGGCGCGGCCGCCGCGGATGTCATTCGTACGCGCGTCATGAGCTGTCAATACATCCTTCCCGCCGATCCCGCCGTGATCAACCGGCGCCTCGACGGCATTGAAAAAGAAATGGCTACAGACATGGCCGGAGAAGGATTTAAACCCCATCAAGCCGAGTTTCGTCGCTACTTCACCATGCGCTACCGCCGCCAAACCGCCGGCGTCGAGATGCCTGTGGGCTTTGATCGATTCAACACCAAGCGCATGGCGAAGATGCAGTCGGCCTTCGAGAAGAAATATCAAGAGCTCTATGGCGTGGGCGCCGGCTACACGAAAGCGGGCATCGAGATCAGCGAGATTCGCGTCGACGCCGTCGGCAAAGTCGCCAAACCTAAAATGAGCGCGAAGCGAAAAGCCGGCGGCAACGCCCGCGCCGCCGTCAAAGGCAAGCGCCAGGTGTTTTTCACCCGGCCGCAACGCAAGTTAATCGAAGCGCAGGTCTATGGCTATGACCGGCTCAGCGTCGGCGCTGTGATTCGAGGGCCGGCGATTATTGAACTGCCGTTCACCACGACGTTGGTACCGCCAGAGCACAAAATCAGCATCGATCCGCACAGGAATCTGGTGATGGAAGTGGCGTAACGAAGACTGGGGTAATGGAGTACTGGAGTGGTGGAATAATGGGCACTCGGACCGAAGCGACGCACTCCGCTCCTGGATTTCCCCATCACTCCATTACTCCAACACTCCATCACTCCAATCCGATTTAATTTTGCGGAGAACAAGCCATCATGAACAAAATCGATCCGATCCGCTATGAAATGTTCCTGCACCGCCTGTGGGCCATTGGCGAAGAAGGGCGGATGACGCTCCAAAGGGTCACCGCTTCACCGATCGTTTCTCAGGGCGGCGAATGCATGAGCTCATTTTACGACGACAAAGGCACGATGGTGCTCGCCTGCTCGGGCCATCTACGCTTCGCCGCGGCGACCTCGGATGCGATCAACAGCCTCAAGCAACGCTTCGAGAAGTCGCCGGGATTCTTCGACGGCGATCAATTCTTCTTCAACGATCCCTATGTCGCCGGGTCCCACACCTACGACATGATGATCATCAAGCCGATCTTTTACAAAGGCGAATTAATCGCGTGGACCGCCACTAGCACGCACACGGCGGACACTGGCGGCCTGTTGCGTGGCGGTGCCTATGAAGTTTTTCACGAAGGCATCTGCGTTCCCGGTCTCAAGATCGTCGAGAAAGATGAGTTCCGCGAGGATGTATTTCAGACCCTTACCGGCATGTGCCGCGATCCGCAGTATGTCGGACTCGATGTAAAAGCCATGATCGCCGGAAACAATATCTGCGCCAAGCGTTATCTCGGTTTGGTGGAAAAGTTCGGTCTCAAGTTCGTTCAGATGGCCGGCGAGAAGATGATCGAAGATTCGGAAGCCAAGGCGCGCGCCAAACTTCGTTCCATGCCCGACGGAACTTGGATAACGCGTCAGTATGTTACGACCTTGGATCGCAAGACTCGAAAGTCAGTGGCGCAGCAGCTTTACTGCACGATGACGAAAAAGACCGACGAGATCCGCTTCGATTTTACCGGCACCAGTCCGCAGACCGACACCGATCATAATTCCACGCTACCCAGCACCGTCGCCCATCTCGCGCTGGCGCTGACCAATACGCTTTTCTGGGACGTTCCCTGGAGCGACGGCAAAATGCGTCCGGTGAAAATTCTCATTCCGGAAGGGAGCATTCTCAATTGCAAGTATCCGGCTGCCTGCGGAGCGGGTCCGCGCATCGGCAACGTGCTCGTCTCCACGGTCTGCGAAGCAGTCGCCAAAATGATCTATGCCGCCGGCCGCTACGACGACGTGAATGCATCGACTACGGGCAATTTGGAATTCGTCGGCGGGCCGGGTTACTTCTACGGCGGCCATACCCGCGAAGGCATCGCCGTGGCCCAGGGCCTCTACGACATCCACGGCGCCGGCATGGGCGCGGCGCCCCATCGTGATGGCGTCAACACCGGCGGCCACATGAATATTCCCTCCGCCGGGATCAGCGACGTTGAACGCATCGAGATGCAGTATCCGTTTCTCTACTTCACTCGCTCGCATAACTGCGACGGCAGCGGCTTCGGTCAATATCGCGGTGGCATGGGCAGCTATAGAATCTATCTAATCTACGGTTCGAAAGATTGCAGCGTCGACTACAAACCCTACGGCGGCGTCGCCCAAGGCGGCTTCGGTCTCGCCGGCGGCTTTCCTACCGGTATCGGCGCCACCCGCGTGATGGTCGAAGCCGGCGTGGAGATGCTCGATAAGATAAGAACAGGCGATCATCCGACCGGAACGGCGATGCGCGCGGGCCACTGGGGCAAGTCGTTTCTTCCCGCCGGCGTGCCGGAACGCATACCACTGCCCGAGGGAAGCTTGCTCGTCGACTATGTAGCTGGCGGCGGAGGTTTCGGTGATCCCATCGACCGCGACCCAACGTCAGTGCTCAAAGATTTTCGGCGCGGCTGGGCCAGTGGTCAAGTCGCGGAGCGAATTTACGGCGTAATTTTCTCTACCGATGGGAAGTCCGTCGACAGTATCGCGACCGAGTCGCGCCGCCGTGAAATCCGCGAAGCGCGCAAACGCGACAGCCACCCGGTGTCCGGTAAAACCAGCAGCGTTGCAGCGCAGGCTCACAATGGTTGGCGGCAGTTACTCAAGTTCCACGCTTCATTGGCGCTCGCCACCGACGGCAAACAGAAAGCGGTTCGCTGTACGCGCTGCGGCCACCTCTATTGCAGCGCCAATGAAAACTACAAACTCTACGCGCTCCATCGTAGGGTCCACTTGAGCGAAGTGATGCCGCCCTTGCCGTCCGGCGAGCCGTACATCGGCGAATACCATATTTATACTTGCCCGGGTTGCGCAACACAGCTCCAGGTAGACATGTTCAGCCCGACATTGGGCGGAGACGCCCTGCTTTGGGACACGCGCATCGACGCTGAGAAGCTCAAAAACCGCTAGGCGGAATTAAAGCCACGCGCCGCGCCCGCCGTGCTCGTATTCGTGACCGTGGTCGGACTTCTTGACGCTCCACGAGCACGCCACGAACACGGATTACGATCCCAGTTTCTTGAAGAAGCCCTCTTTCTCTAATTCATCGAGCAGCGAATGATCGATGAATTCTTCCGGCTTGCGGTTCTTGAAATCGGCGTTTTGCTCGGCGTAGAAACTCAGCGTGTCGCGCACGCCTTCCACGTTCACACGCGGGGGAAAAGAAAAGCGCGGCGCGAAATATTCATAGGTCGTTCTGACCGTCTCCGGATCGTCCACGCGCATTCGGTTGGCGAATATTTTCATCGTCGGCTCGCGATCGGTCTTGATCCTGTGAATAGCTTCCGCGTAAGCGCGCACGAATCGTTTCGTGCGATCGCGATTTTCTTTCAGCGAGCTGCCTTTGACGTATAAAGAGGACTGCGTGAAATTGGCGCTCATGTCCCCCATGTCGGCCAACACGCGGTAGCCCGCTTTCGTCGCGATGGTCAGGTGCGGCGGAGAAAGGATCGTGGCGTCCATGCGCCCGGCCATGAGCGCACCCAACCGCGTTGGCGCATCGCCGCCGATGACCACCTGAATATCAGACAGCTTCATACCCCATTCTTTCAACGCCAATTGGAGAGCGAGATCGTTGGAACCGCCATAATTGAGAATGTTGACCCGCTTGCCACGGAGATCCTTCGGCGACCGAATGTCAGGCTTGACGACAAAAGCATAGGGAAACTTATTGTAAGACGCCGCGATGATTTTGATATCCGAGCCCCGCACCGCCGCCGCGAGCGGGCCCGTCGCGGATCCAGTGGAAAAGTGAGTGCTGTTACCCAATAGCGCCGCTACGGACCGCGCCGCGCCGGTAATCATGATAACCTCAACATCCAGCCCGTACTTTTCGAAAATCTTCAAATCCTTCGCCACCCACGTCGCGCTCTGAAAACCGGCATGACCGCCGTAGTCCGCGACCAGCTTCTCCGATCTCTCGGCCGCATAAATGCTCAAGTTCACCTGGCTCAAACCGATCGTCAATAAACCGGCTAACACCCGAATCAATTTCACCAAAAACTCCCGCTTTGTTTTGAAATTCACTATTATCCAACAAATGTAAAGAGCCCCGGCGCGTTAGCTCATGGCTTGACCTTCTTCGGCGTTGGAGGCTATTATGGCCACATGAAGAAAGCAAGCGTTTCGGACCTCAAGAATCAAATTAGTCGGTATCTCGATTACGTAAAGCATGGAGAGACCGTGCTGGTCTTGGATCGCAGGGTCCCCGTAGCCGAACTGAAGCCCGTCACTGCGAATTCGTCCAGCGAAAAACTTGTCGCTCTCGAGCGAAAAGGCATTATCCGACTGGGAAGCGCCAAAATTCCTAAGGAGTTCTTCAAGGAAAAACTCGGCGGCAACCGAGCCAGAGCTCTAGAAGCCCTATTAAAGGAGAGGGAACAGGGACGGTGAGGTTCTGGGATGCTTCCGCTGTCGTGCCGCTGGTCGCATTAGAAAAAGAAACCAAAGATTGTCGTATCCTTCTAGCCGAAGATACCGATATCGTGGTTTGGTTTCTCACTCCTGTGGAGGTGATTTCCGCATTGACCCGTAGGTTACGAGAAAAGTCTCTTAAATCCATTGAGTTCAGCAAGGCGAAAGAGCAGCTTGCGGCTCTGGAGAGAGCCTGGTCCGAGGTCATTTCCGTGGAGCGAGTCCGGGAACGCGCGCGGCGCCTGCTTGAAACTCATCCTCTCCGGGCAGCCGATTCCTTACAACTCGCTGCTGCCCTTCTTACCTCAGAGGAAATTCCACAAGGCTTCCCCTTTGTTACTCTGGATCGACGGTTGGCCGGTGCCGCGGCGAAGGAAGGGTTTCACGTTCTCGGCGTCTGACGGCTCCGACTTGCTTTCCGCTTCATTCCTTTTGCATACTGCTCTAAGATCATGGTTCGATGGAGTCCATCCTGAGTTCTTCGACTTCGCTCAGGATAGACTCCGCCGAAGGACTCACCACCGGTCTAAAATCCAAAATGTTCTCCTCTCGCCTCCCCCCCTCGCACTTCACGCCTCACCGAATTACTTTGTCCGCCCTTGCCAGCACAGTCGGCGGAATTGTGAGTTCGATCCGCTTCGCTGTCTTGAGATTGATTACCAGCTCGAACTTTGTCGGCTGCTCGACGGGAATATCGGCGGGCTTGGTTCCCCTCAGGATTTTGTCGACAAAAATGGCCGCTCGCCTGTAAGGTTCCGCCTCGTCCGCCCCGTAGGACATCAAGCCGCCGCTGGCAACGAATTCTCTCTGAGCGTAGATCGCCGGCAGGCGATTTTTTGCCGTGAGGTCAACAATCTGTTTTTGATTAGAAAAGAAAAACGGGCTACTCATAAGGGCAAGCGCGGCGTTACCGGCCTTTGTCGCTACTTTGAACGCTGCCTCGAATCTAACGGCGCTGCTTACCTCCATGGAATAAAGCTCCAGACCCAGTTCTCGTGCTGGCAGTTGGCTCTCTTTCCATGATTGCGCGGAGATTGGATCCTCTGGATTCCACAACGCGGCAACGCGGGACAGCTTGGGAATAGTTTCCTTGAGCAACTCCAGTCGCTTGCCAACCACCACGGCCTCTATTGTAGTGAACCCCGTCATGTTTCCACCTGGCCGCGCGAGGCTGTCAACCAGGCCAAGCGCAGCAGGATCAGAGCCAGTGTAAAAAACGATGGGAACGGCCTTGGTAGCGTTCTTGGCGGCTAGCGCAGCAGGTGTCGCGGCAGTGAGAAGTACGTCCACTTTGAGACGGATCAGCTCGTCAACCAGAGCGGGGAGCCGGTCGAGCCTACCCTCTGCGTATCGAGACTCAATAACAATGTTCTTTCCTTCGACATAACCGAGCATACGGAGCTCTCGTTCGAATAACTCGCGCGCGGGAGCTGAAGCGGAACGGGCCCCAAGCCAGCCAATCTTGGATACCTTCGTCGATTGCTGTGCCTCGACCAGTGCCCCGCTTACCGTGAGCGCGACGCCGATCGCGAAAGGCCCCAGCCATTTTAGATTTTCGATTTTAAATTTTGGATTAGCGGAGGCTGACGTCGTAAATCCGATTCGGAATGTTTTCTCCATGAGCTTTTTTTTCAATCGAAAATCGAAAATCAATTAACGCTTCCTGGTCTTATACAAATCATTGATAAAACCGCTTTCGTCGAGTTCTTTGATGAAGCGCATATCGACGAAGTCCTCGGGCTTGGCGGCTTTTGCCTTCGGGTCTGTCTCCGCCAGCGATTCGAGTATTTTTCTGATTCCCTCCAGGCTCGGATATTGTTTTTGGGGAAGTTTGTCATCGGTGCTGGCGTCGTCATAGGACCTTTCGAGGATCTCCTTGTCCTGCAGAGAGAGGTATTTCGCCAGTGATCTCATCCCCGTATCTCGGTCAGTCTTGATGCGGTGGACGGCCTCGACCTGCGATCTGACATACCTTCTCACGACGTCGGGATTTTCCCGAATGAACGCGCGGGTGCTAGCCACCCCGACGCCTTGATAGGGTAGGCGCACGCTCACGAGAGTATAATAGCCCGCTTTCTCGGCTCTGAAATTGTCCGGTGAGTTGAGCATAGCTGCCTGAACTTTTCCGGTTGCCAAGGCGCTCAGGCGCTCCGGGATCGTGCCGATCTGTATAATGGTGACATCCTTTAGAGGATTCAGTCCGAGCCGCTGCAGCGCAATGCGAGAGAGGAAATCGGCTTGGCCGCCAAACGTGGCAATGGCAACCGTGCCCCCTTTGAGCTGCTCGGCGGTTTTAATCTCGGAACGACTCATGAGCCAATACTCCGAGACCACGTTGCCGCCGGCGATCATCACTGCATCGGCGCCCTTGAGGCCGGCACTCACGATCGGCGGGCCAGTCACCTGCCCTATCGGCGTCTCCCGCGCTACCAGTGCCATGGCCGTTATAGTTCCGCCACGGAAATAAACAATCTGCACGTCAAGCCCATTCTTGCGAAATATCCCGGCGTCTTTGGCGATCCAGGCCGGAAGACCGCTGCCGCTGAGTGTATTGCTGCCAATCGTCAGTTTGGTGAGCTGGGCCGAAGCAACGGAGCAAAACGAAAACGCGATTAATAGGCCAACTGCCAAGATTGCTGCTTTCATCAGATCCTCCTTTAGGAATGCTGATTTACCGCAGAGGCACAGAGTACACAGAGATTTTTCATTTCAAACTGTCCTTCCGCGTCCTCCGCGCTTCCGCGGTGCGATACTCCGAAATTAGTTTGAAGGTGGTTCGGTACTTTTATTCCGCTCGTTCCGATCTTATTTTTTATACTTCACGGAGCTCAATACAGGAGTCGATTTCCGGTTGTCAGGCCCAAGAGTTAAATAACACATCCAGGTTTTTGCTGTATTTGTTTTTTCTCCTGAATCCAGAATCCAAAACCTCTTCCTGTTGCCTAGTGCCTACTGCCTACTTGATCACCCGATCCGCCCGCGCCAGCACATTTGGCGGAATCGTTAGGCCAATCTGCTTCGCAGTTTTTAAGTTGATCACCAACTGGAACTTGCTTGGCCGTTCAACCGGAAGGTCGCCAGGTTTGGTACCTTTTAATATCTTGTCTACGTAAGTCGCAGCCCTCCGGTGCATATCCGGATAGCTTGGTCCATACGCCATGAGGCCGCCAGCTTCCGAGAACTCTTTTCTTTCAGAGATAGCCGGCAGACGATGCTTGGTCGCAAGCTCAGCAATCGGTTTCCGATGGTTAGTGAGCATGGCGTCATTCGCCACGAGGAGCGCGTTGGCCGAACTCTTTGCCGCCTCTGAAAAAGCGGCTGTGAAATCCTCAGGGCCGTAGGCTTCCAAGCGCTGAAGCCGAATACCCAGCGCTCGGGCCGCATCCTCTAAATCCTGCAGGATGTTCTTCCATGCAGGGTTGGCCGGATTGACCAGGACAGCCACACGAGAGATCTTCGGAGCCGCTTCCTTGAGCAGCTCCAGGCGCTTACTATCCAGCTCCAAGCCAATAAGCGTGAGCCCTGTAATATTTCCGCCTGGTCGTGCGAGGCTGGCGACGATTCCGCGAGCAACGAGATTCCCAGCGGTGCCGATAACGATGGGAATCGACGTTGTCGCGTTTTTTGCAGCCAGAGCACCCGGGGTCGTCATTGTGTAGATTAGGTCAGGATTGAGCCTTACCAACTCAGCAGCAAGTTGAGGAAGTCGATCAAGCTTCTCCTCTGCGAAGCGGTACTCAACGGTGATGTTCTGTCCTTCGATGTAACCGAGATCACGGAGACCTTGGCGGAATACCTCGATGAGTTGAAAGAGTGTGTCTGTCGGTGCCGCCGAGCCAGGCGATAGAATTCCTATCCGCGGGACTTTCTTCGGCTGCTGCGCCTGGGTGGGAACGCAGGGAGCAAGGAGCATGATTTTCTTAATCGTTACTCTTGCTGTTTTTGCTGATGTCTGACTTCTGACCTCTGTCATTTAATCACCCTATCCACCCGCCCCAGCACATTAGGCGGAATCGTCAAACCGATTTGCTTGGCGGTCTTCAGGTTAACGATCAGTTCGAACTTCGTCGGCTGCTCGACGGGAATATCGGCGGCCTTGGCTCCCTTCAGGATCTTGTCAACAAAAACCGCGGCGCGCCTGTAGGGTTCTGCCTCGTCCGCTCCGTAGGACATCAAGCCGCCGCTAGCGACGAATTCTCTACTAGGGTAAATCGCCGGCAGGCGATGTTTTGCCGCGAGGTCCACGATCTGTTTTTGATTGGAATAGAACAATGGGCTCGCCATCAGAGCGAGAGCTGCACTAATCGCCTTGGTCGCCTCTTTGAACGCAGTCTCGAATTTGTCGGCGCTGCTGAGCTCCATGGAATGAAGCTGCAGACTCAATTCTCGTGCCGGTAGTTGGCTTTCTTTCCATGATTGCGCGGAGATTGGATCCTCTGGATTCCACAACGCTGCAACGCGGGACAGCCTGGGAATAGTTTCCTTGAGCAACTCCAGTCGCTTGCCAACCAACACGGCCGCTATTGTAGTGAACCCCGTGATGTTTCCCCCTGGCCGCGCGAGGCTGTCAACCAGCCCAAGCGCAACAGGATCAGATCCGGTGTAAAAAACGATGGGGATCGTCCTGGTAGCGTTCTTGGCGGCTACGGCAGCAGGGGTCGCGGGCGCGACGAGTACGTCAACTTTGAGATGGACCAGCTCCTCAGCCAGAGCGGGGAGCCGGTCAAGCTTACCCTCGGCGTATCGATACTCGAAAGCTATGTTCTTCGCTTCGACATAACCGAGCGCACGGAGCTCTCGCACGAATAACTCGCGCGCGGGGGCTGAGGCGGAACGGGCTCCAAGCCAGCCAACCTTAGGTACCTTTGTCTGCTGCCCCTCAGCGCGAGGAACAGTCACCAGAAAGGTAATCGTCAGGAAGAAGCCAAGGATTTCTTTGCTCATCGGTTTTCTTCCGAGTTACTGTTGCCTCTTGCCCTATCGCCTATTGTTTCATCGCCTCGTCTAACAAACTATTGTCGAAGGATTGCTTCACGTCGAACTGCTTGGCCTTTGGATGGTCAACGAACTTCAGCGCATTCGCCATCGCCTTCTCAACGACCCTGAGTGTTGGGGAGAAAGCGTCCTTGTAGTATTCAAAGCTGCCTTGTAACGAAGCGTCGTCACGGACCCGGGTAAATTTCCCGAGCGCGCGTTTGCTTACCGTCACGTTTTCTCTGGCGAGTGTTTGTCCTTCGTGCAGCGCGCGCAAAAAGTCTACTGCGAGCTTACGGTTCTTGGCGTCCTTGAGCCACGACTCCCGCGCCGCAATGACAGCGGTAGGAAACAAACCATATTCGGTCTGAGAAGGGCGGAAGAGCAGGTTGTAGCCGGCGTTTTTAGCCGTCAAGCCAAAGGGGTATCCGATCATGCATACATCCACACGACCGCCCATTAGAGCCGCGAAGGACTCTCCGACACCGCCGTTTTGGATAAACACAACCTCATTGGGCTTGATCCCCGCTGAGTCCAACATGGACAGCCCCGCGAAATAGCTCGATGCACCGAAACGTGTGACGCCGATTCTCTTCCCCCTAAGATCGCTGACCGACTTGATCTCGGGCTTTGACCAACCGTCGATGGTTAGCACGGGCAACGGCGATGCTATCGCGATCAGATCGCTCCCCGAGAGTCGGCTCCCAATGATCGCACCGCCGCCCGTGTAACCGATGGGGAATTCTCCCGCGAGAATCGCCGAATTGATCAGCGGCGAGCCGCCCATGAATACCGGGAAAACTTCGAAGCCGTATTTTTGAAAGATCTTTTCTTCGACGGCGATAAAGAATGGCAGCGCCGCGCCGGCAATCGGAGTGTAGCCGACTGTCAGCTTCAGCAACTCCTTCTGCACGCCGTACGCTGGAACACTCAAAAAGGATGCGATGATCAGAAAGCTCGCCAACCACGAGCGCACTGTTTTCGCCTTCATGATATTCCTCCCGTCTCCTTACGATTTTGCTCCCGGACGTCCCGATAGGCCGCGAAACTTTATACGGCTATTGTACTTCCGACGCAAAAGCAAAACGCAAAGAGGCACAGCGCCTACAGCAAGCTACAACCGTTGCCTTTTTCACTTAATGACTCTATCCGCTCTTGCCAGCACGTTCGGTGGAATCGCCAGACCGATTTCCTTGGCAGCTTTCAGATTGATCACCAGTTCCAACTTCGTCGAGCGCTCCACAGGCAAGTCAGCGGGCCTCGCTCCCTTCAAGATCCTGTCCACGTAAACAGCCAGGCGTCGGTAGCTATTCTCAACGTTGGACCCATAGCTCATGAGCCCACCTCTATCAGGCCACTCCCTCTGCGGGTAAATCAGGGGTAATCGGTGTTTTGCGGCAAGGTCGACGATCCGTTTTGAATAGGTCGTGATCGGGGCGCTCTGCGTGATCATCATTGCACCGGTTTTTTCTCGAATTGCGGCATCGAATGCCGGCTCGATATCCTCGGAGCTGCGTACCTCAAGGGATTGAATCTGCAACTTCAAAGCCTGGGACGCAGCTTGCGTCTCCTTTACGTTTAGCTGAGCGGCTTTACTCGTCGGATTCCACAGGAGCGCTGCACGGGTGAGTTTCGGAATCGTCTCCTTGAGAAGCTCCAGCCGTTTGCCGTACAACTCGGCACCACCCATCGTCAGTCCGGTGATATTATCGCCAGGCCGGGCGAGACTGGCGACGACACCACTCGCTACTGGATCGCCGATAGTCTCGAAGAGAATGGGAATCTCTCTGGTCGCGTTCTTTGCAGCCAAAGCTGCAGGCGTAGAGGAGGCGACGATGATGTCGACTTTGAGCCGGACCAGTTCACCGGCAAGAACGGGCAGCCGATCAAGTTTTCCCTCTGCATGGCGATAGTCAATGACAATATTTTTCCCCTCGACGTACCCTAGCTCGCGCAAAGCTTGCCTGAATGCCTTGAGCTGTGTTGAAAGAAAATAGGCGCTGGACTGTGCCAAAACGCCAATCCGCGACACTGCCTTGGGTTGCTGCGCGTACACGGAAGAGCATAGCGCAAAGAGCACGGCACAAAGGGCGAAGCCGAATGCTCTGGGTATTTCACTGTTGCCTGTTGCCTCTCGCCTGTTGCCTGCTTTCACTTGATCACTTTGTTTGCTCTTGTCAGCACGTTGGGCGGAATCGTGACGCCGATTTGTTTGGCCGTCTTCAGATTGATCACGAATTCGAACTTGGTCGGCTGCTCAACGGGCATTTCGGCCGGCTTGGCGCCCTTCAGAATCTTGTCCACATACGTAGCGGCGCGCCGGTCCAAGTCGGTGAAGCTCACACCGTAGTTCATAAGTCCCCCAGCCTCTACATATTCTGGCCTTCCGTATATCACCGGGAGGCGGCTTTTTATCGCAAGTTCGGCAATGTGCATTCGCTGAGAAAAGTGGACCGGGTTCGGTAGCATGAGGATCGCGTCAGCCCGTGCCTTTTTCGCCTCTTGGAATGCCGTCTCGATATCCTTGGGACTTCGCACGTCGAGGTATTGAAGCTTCACTCCAAGCGCCCCTGCGGCGTGTTCCGTCTCTCTCAACACTTGCGCGTTGCCGGCGGTCGAATTATTGAAGACGGCCACGCGCGAGAGCCGAGGAAGGACCTCTTTTAGTAGCTCGAGTCGTTTTCCGCTTAATTGCGGGGATAGGGTTGAGAGTCCCGTAATGTTCCCGCCCGGTCGCGCAAGGCTGGCGACAAACCCGTTTCCAACAGGATCATTATCTTGCGCCATGACAATGGGAATTGTGTCTGTTGCTTCCTTGGCGGCCCGGGTTGGTGAAGGACCAGCCGTGACAATGACGTCTACCTTGAGGCGCGCTAGCTCGGCAGCAACCGAGGGGAGGCGATTAGCCTCCGTAGATCGCCATTCAATGACAATGTTCTTCCCCTCCACGTAGCCAAGCTCGCGCAGACCCTGACGAAATGCCTCCTGACGGGCCCCGTCGGAGGCAGTATCGGCACTCAAATGGCCTATGCGGGGGATTTTCGCTGGCTGCTGCGCCTGAGCCACAGGCCCCACCCCAATCACGAAAGTGATTATCGAAAGCCCCAGCCATTTTGGATTTTGGATTTTAGATTTCCGATTATCGGTGCAGCGCATTCGAGACGTCTTGTGCATTTGTTTTTCTCCGTAATCGAAAATCGGCAATCGCAAATCTAAAATCATTTGATGACTTTATCCGCTCTCACCAGCACGTTCGGCGGAATCGTGAGGCCAATCTGCTTTGCAGTCTTCAAGTTGATCACCAGCTCAAAGCGCATGCTCTGTTCGACAGGAAGATCTGCAGGTTTAGTTCCCTTAAAAATCTTATCTATATAGCGGGCCGCGTCTCGGCCGACATTGCCGTAGTCGGGCCCGTAAGAAAACAGTCCGCCTTGCTCCACCCACTCTTTGCGGTGGGTCGCCAGCGGGAGGCGCTTCTCTAGAGTGCGACGGAGGATAAGCGAGTAAAGTCCGGTAGAGGTAAGTCCAGGAAGGACGAACGCCCCGTTCATGCTACCGGGTTTAACTGAGTGAAACACCTGCTCGATATCAGGCTGATTCGTGACCTTTCGCTCTACCAATTCGATTTTCAACCCCTCGCTTACTTGGTGAGCCTCGGTCAGACTCTGCGCCGTCCTCGGATCTTTCGGATTCATTAGGGTTAGTAGTTTTCTCAGTTGCGGGACCAACTCTTTGAATAGCTCGATCTGTTTCCCGAGCAGATTCCCACTCGAGCCCGCCAGACCCGTCAGATTCGCGCCCGGATGGGGCAGGCTTCGCACGAAACCGGCCGCTACAGGATCTCCCACATGTAGAAAAACCACCGGGATTTCAGACGTAGCTGCTTTGGCAGCCCGCACAGTCTGATCCTCGAAGGCCACGATGAGGTCCATTCCGTTCTTCACGAATTCCTTAGCCACCTCTTGCGCAGCCTCCATGTCGGGCAGGTTCCGCCAGTCCAGACGGATATTCTTTCCCTCCACGTATCCCAATCCCTTTAGTCCCTCTTTAAGGGGTTCCAGAGAGGGAGGGACATGGTCGAGCCCAACGTGGAAGAGACCAATCCTCCAGACCCTGGTCGGCTGCTGCGCGTCCACTACATCTGCGAAAGTGAGAATTAAGATAGCCAGGAGAGAAACCACAATCCCTTTATTCATAGGTTCCTCCGAAATAAAAATCGGCAATCAAAAATTTCTTCCTGTCGCCTGTTTCGGCCTGAGGTTGATC
>Ga0114129_10001921_pt1 | contig 28370 bp, 35 predicted proteins | sample RhiMetdeltSRZDD1_FD_80071 | JGI IMG/M metagenome (GOLD analysis project Ga0114129, IMG submission 80071) | Populus rhizosphere microbial communities from Tennessee, USA - Rhizosphere MetaG P. deltoides SRZDD1 (version 2) (version 2) | ecosystem: Host-associated > Plants > Roots > Rhizosphere >... | reverse complement strand
GGAGGCGTGCCAGAGCGGCCGAATGGGGCTCACTGCTAATGAGTTGTCGCCCTCAAAGGCGACCGGAGGTTCAAATCCTCTCGCCTCCGCGGCTGACTCGTCGGCTCACAATTGAAGACATGCACCCGTAGCTCAACGGATAGAGCATCTGACTACGGATCAGAAGGTTGGGAGTTCGAATCTCTTCGGGCGCGCTCACTTTCAGCGGAAAGGTCCGCTGCGCCAATCGCGACACGCCCATCAGTTGATACTTTTCGTCGCCACTTCCCCGCCGGCGTACCGGTTCAGGGTGTCTCGGACGTCTGGCGCTCGCTGGTCTGGCGCTGTAGACAATGCGCTTCAGTGGTCGCGAGTTGGTGTGGCGTCACCTCGAATCGAGTCGGCCCGCCACCTGAGATCTCGACCCGTCTCGTCGTGGATTGCGCCAAATCGCCGACCGCGGGCATAAATTTAGGCTGGCTAACGCTGCAACCTGATAGGGGGTGGGGAAGGGAGCTTGGCAATGTATCTGAAGGAAATTGCGGCCGGAGCTGCGATGGTCGGCGCGCTGGGGTTCAGCGCCGTTGGACTGGGTGCTGGCATCGCGAACGCGGCACCTCCCGCGCCCGTCGTCGCGGGAACTCTGTGGCAGCAAGATCGAGACCACGGCGGTGGGGGCTATTGGGGCCATGGCGACGGTCGAGGCTGGGACGACCGTGGAGGCTGGGGCTACGGCGGAAACTACGGCTACGGGCCAGGGTGGGGCTGCATCACAGGTCCGTTTGGGCACATCACCTGGTGCCCCTAGTCGCGGATCGTGCCCGCAGCAGTCGGCCCGCCACCCGCTCCTCTGGTGGCGGGCCGAACCAATAGATCAGACGCGGGATGGCCGGGATCCGACCAGACAGCCTTGGACGCCTAGCAGCGGAATGCGTGCACCCCAGGACAATCGCGGATGCATGCGAACTTGCGTGGACGCGCTGAAAGTATCAGACGGTTACATATCGCCCCGGCCATCGGCCGGGCGGTTCGCCGGACCTATGCAAACCGCGCGGCGAGTCCCCGTGCGTTCATGTGGGCGATCGCCTCGATAGAGATCATCGGGTTGACGCCCGAGGCCGTCGGGAAGGCCGAGCCGTCGCACACCATGAGGTCGCGCACGTCCCACGTCTGGCCTGTCGGGTCGCATGCTGAGGTCGCGGGCGAGCCGCCCATGCGCGCCGAGGCCATGATGTGGAAAGAGCCCAGCACGCACTGGCCGGGCCCGTAGCCAGCGGCGTCGCAATCGGCCATGAACCGCGCGCGGTCGCCGTCGCGTCCGGGCTCGTATGCGACCCAGCGGTTTTGGCTCGAGAAGATCCGCTTCGCGCCGGCCGCCTCGTGTATCTGCGCGGCGCCGTCAAGGCCTGTGCGCAGGTGACCGAGGTCGTATTTGGACAACTGGTAGCGGACCACCGGCTGGCCGTCGCGTCCTACGCGGACCTCGCCGCCGTCTCGGTCGCGGAGGAGTACGGCGATCCCCGCGGAGTACGGCAGCGCCTCCATCAGCTCGCGGTGCGCGCGGGCGCCACGCCATGGGAGGAACGAGACGGCGATGTGCGGCTGAATCGAGGCGGTTTCGAACTTGACGCCGTAGCCGTCGTCGAGGTCGCGAAACTGGTCGGAGTAGAGCGCCTGCATCACCCCTTCCCATGGCCGTACCTCGTCTTCGTACGTGGCCATGACCGGGAACACGGGATGAAGTTTCAGATGCTTGCCGATGTTGGTGTTGTCGAGCCCCGATCGGCGCAGCAGCGCCGGCGTGTGCAGCGCCCCGCAGGCAGCGACGACCGCACGCGAGCGGACGGTGACGCGATGGCCGTCGAGCGTGCGGGCTTCGACGCCTCGCGCGGCGCCGTTCACTACGATCACCCGCTCGGCGCATGTGTTTATCACCAAGCGGGCGCCGGCGGCGGCCGCGTCGGCCAGCCAGGTCTTGGTCACCGACTGTTTGGCGCCGATTCGGCAGCCGAAGCAGCAGTACCCGCACTCCTTGCCTTGGTCGCAGCCGCGCACGTTGCGCGGCATTGCGTCGATGAGCCAGCCGAGCGCATCGCAGCCCGCGCGCATGATCTCGTCGCGGCGTGAGGGCTTGTTGTGTTTGAGGTTGACGCCGAGCCGCTCGACCATGGCATCAAGGCTGCGCGTGTACTCCTCGCCGGCGAATGCCGGCACGCCGTGGCCGGCCCATTCCTCGCGTACGTCGTTGGGCGTGCGGAACGACGTCGAATAGTTGACGACGGTCCCGCCGCCGAGGCACGAGCCGGCGAGCAGCCCGACGCTTTGATCGTGGGTCGCCTGCGGTGCGCCGAGGTAGAGGCCGGTCAGGGCGGTGACCTCGGAGCCGTCGAAATCGGCGTCGTCGTAGTAGCCGCCCATCTCGAGGACGACGACGTCGAGGCCGGCTGCGGCCAGCACGCCCGCCGCCGTGCCCCCGCCGGCACCCGAGCCGACGATGACGACGTCGCAGAGCAGATCCGTATCGGCCGCGATCTCCAGCGGCTTCAGCGGCTTCGGCGGGGCACCCTCCTTTTTTCCGAGTGGACCGGGGTAGCCGATCGCCTCCCACACCGGATTGGGTGAACCATCCGGGTTCGGCAGCATGTAGGAGACGAGCAGCGCGCCCTTGCGCAGCGCCTGAAAGGCGGCGCGGCGCTGGGGCAGCCGCGAGTCACACCACGACAGCAGGACGCGCTCGCGCTCGGCCTGGCCCAGCGTGCTGAAGCGCCGCAGGCCGCCGCCGCCCAGAGCGGTCAGCAGCGGTGTGTCCCAGAGGCCGAGCAGTTGCGTGAGCTGGCGCCGCTCCGCCTCGCGCGGGTTCGCGGCGACGGCGCCTAGGAGTGCGTCGACCACTCCGAGCTCACTGGCCGACGGCGCGCCGTTGGCGGCCGGGAGAAAGGTGTCGCAGATCGAGGTCAGCGCTGTGCGCTGGCGCGGCGAGAGTTCCATGTTTCCCCCTGAATCTCTTCGAGCACAGTCAATTTCGGCCGAAGATGCCCCCGGCGGGATCGTGCTCCCCGGCCGGCGCATACAGCTGCCACTGCGCCGGAATGCCCTTCAGTACGTGTGTGCCGCGGTCCTCGAACGTGATGCCGGAACCGTTGACGAGGTCCTTCACCGTGCTGGAGACGAGCACCTCCCGGCCCCTTGCCAGCGCAGCAATACGCGCCCCGATGTGCACGGCGATGCCGCCGATGTCCTCGCCGCGCACCTCACACTCGCCGGTGTGGAGACCGGTTCGGATGTCGATCCCCAGCTCCGGCATGCGCTCAGTGAGCGTGGTGGCGCACCGAACGGCGCGGGTCGGTCCGTCAAAGGCCGCCAAGAACCCGTCGCCGGTGTGCTTCACCTCGCGACCTTGGAATCGGCTGATCTCTTCACGCGTGATCTCGTCGTGGCGCCCGAGCAGCTCACGCCAGCTTCGGTCGCCGAGTTCGGCGGCGCGACGCGTCGAATCGACGATGTCGTTGAAAAGCACTGTGGCCAGCACGCGGTCGGGCGGCGGCTCGTGACGCTGGCCGGTGAGGAACTGTTCCACCTCGCCTGTGATGGACTTGATGTCGCCAATCGCGGGCAGATGGTCGACACCGTCGAGCTCGACCAATTTGGCTGAGGGAATCTGCGCTGCGATTTCACGTGCGAACTCCACGGGGATCGCCTCGTCCTTGCGATGCAACACCAGCGTGGGCACTCGCACACTACCGAGGATGTCCCTGACATCGACTTGAGTGAGAACAGCTTCGAACGTCAGCCGGGCCATCTTCGGACTCATTCCGGCGCGTTCCAGCGCACCCATGCCCTTGCGGTACGGCGCGCTCGGCTGCAGGCTGGGCGCCGCCCAGTCGACCGTGTGGCCCCCGCCCCAATGGTCGAGTGTTGGGCGAATGGCATTCATCAACTTGAGCCATTTCGCCCGGCCGGGTGAGCCGTCGTCCTCGCCAGTTCCGCATGCGTAGGTCCCGTAAAGGATCAGCGCCTGGACCCGCTTGGGGTACGTGGCGGCGAACAGCATGCCGATCGGGCCGCCCTCGCTGAGCCCGAACAACGCCGCGCGTTGACTGTCCGCGGCATCCATCACGGCGCGCAGGTCGTCGACGCGGCTCTCGAGGGTGGGCACGGCATCCACCGGGTCGGACAGTCCTGTGCCGAGTTTGTCGTAGAGGATCACCCGGGAAAACGACGCGAAATCGCCGATGAACGACGCCCAGCCGGGATGGTTCCACAGCAGATCGACATGGGAGAACCAGCCCGGAACCACCACCAGGTCCATCGGACCGTCGCCGACCACCTGATAGGCGATGTCTCCCCCCGGGCCCTTCGCGTACCGCGTCTCCGGCAACTGGGCCATCAGCCTCAGTATCCCATCTGACGCGCTGATCAGGACGTTTCTCGCGATTCCAGCAACGATGTAACCGGGTGCGCTATCTCCAGGCATGACGCTGAATCAGTTCACGGCGACGCGCGCGTCCGGCGCGGTCGTTCTCATCCGCCTCTATGTCGGTCTGATTTTCGCCGGCGAAGGGGTGCTGAAGTTTGTCCGGCCCGACGCACTCGGACCCGGCCGGTTCATCAAGGCCGGCATCCCCGGCGGGACGTTCTTCGCCTACCTGGACGGTGTCTTCGAGATCGCTTGCGGTCTGCTGATTCTCGTCGGGCTGCTGACCCGGTTGGCTACACTGCCGATGATCGTCGACATGCTCGGAGCGCTCGGGATCACCAAAGTGCCGCTGCTGTGGGGCCATGCCCCGCTGTACCCGAAGGAAGGCGGCTTCTGGGACTTCTTCCACGAAGGCCGCCTCGAGGTGGCGATGCTCTGTGGCAGCGTCTTCCTGCTCATCGTCGGCGCCGGCGCGTATTCGTTCGACGCCCAACTGAACCGTGACCGAACACCGGCCGTAGTGACGTAAGTGATCCGCAGCGAGCGTGAGGAGCGCCGTCCTCAACCCGTGGCGGGTCTGCAGCCCGTGACGGGTGCGGTGTATCCGGATTGGGACGCGGTGTATCGCGACAACGTCACCTGGGTCTACCGGCTGATGTTCGGCAAGGTCGGCAACCAGCCCGACGCGGAAGACTTGACCGCGGAAGTTTTTATGGCGGCGCTGCGACCGCTGCGGGTTTCGGCCACGGTGCCGGAGGTCCGCAAGTACTTGCGGATGACTGCTCGGACGGTCCTGGCGTCCTACTGGGGTGATCGGATGGGCAGGCCGATCACAACGATCGAGGACGATGTGCAGGAGGTCATCGAGCCGGAGGCTGTGGCCAGCGACGCGCCCGACAAGGTGCGCCGGCTTCTGCAGCGGCTGCCGGACAACTACCGCAGAATCCTGGAACTGCGCTTCCTGCAGGCCTTTTCGGTGCGCGAGGCCGCCAGTCAAATGGGGGTCAGCGTTGCCAACGCGAAGGTGCTGCAATACCGCGCGCTGCGCATGGCGGCTCAATCGGGTGAGGAGGCCTCATCGTGAGCGACCGAACCGTACGCCGCTTCGTGGACCGCCTGCTGCGAGGACAACCCACTGAACGTGCTCGTCCAGACGACTTCGAGGCCGAGCAGATGAAGACGGCCATCGAGTTGCGGGCGGCGCGGTTGGGGAGCGATGCACCGCGTGAGGAGTTCGTCACCGACCTGCATCGCCGGCTGGCCTCCGAAATGGCCGAGGCGCCCCCGCCTGGTTCCCGGTGGGCCCCCCGCCGGCGCCAGGTCGTCATCGGCACCTCGGTCGCGGCAGCCTCTGCGGCAGCGGGTTTGGTGGTCGGCCGCAACCTGCTCGCTCCGACCGAGACGCGCCAGGCGACGCCGCAGGGCGAGCTCGAACCCAACGCCGGAACATGGCGACCCGTCGGTGCGAGCGTCGACCTTCCGGAGGGCGGAGCCCTCGCGTTCGACCTTGGGTCCGTCAACGGCTTCGTTCATCGCACGGATGCCAAGCTGCAGGCGGTGTCCGGGGTCTGCACGCATCAGGGCTGCAAGTTGTGGCTGGATGCGCCCGAGAGCCGGTTGCGGTGCCCGTGCCACTCAACGTCGTTCTCTCTGGCGGGAACGACGGTCACGCATCAGTTGCCCGTTGCGCCCCCGCCGCTACCGAAGCTGCAGGTACGCGAAATCAACGGCGTGATCGAGGTTTTTGCGCCGACCAAGCCGGCGTAGCGCCCATGATGCGGCGCGTGACGGCGCCGCTAGATTGGGGCGGTGCGACTGCTGCTCATCGCCGATACCCATGTCCCCAAGCGCGCCCGCGACCTACCTAGTCGTGTCTGGGAGGAAGTGGAGCAGGCCGACGTTGTGCTGCACGCGGGCGACTGGGTCGAGCCTCGATTGCTCGACCAGTTGGAGGCCAGGTCCAAACGTCTCGTCGGGTGCTGGGGCAACAACGATGCGGCGGAGTTGCGACGGCGTCTGCCAGAACGGGCCGACGCAACGCTGGGCGGGCTGCGCTTCACCGTCGTGCACGAGACCGGCTCGGCCACCGGCCGGGAGGCCCGGATGGCGAAGGACTATCCCGACACCGACGTCTTGGTCTTCGGCCACAGCCACATTCCGTGGGACACCACCGCCAGGACCGGCCTGCGTTTGCTCAACCCCGGCTCACCGACCGACCGGCGACGGCAGCCGTTCTGCACCTTCATGACTGCGACCGTCGACAACGCCGCGCTGTCCGATGTCGTGCTGCACAATCTGGAACGCCATGCGTGACCGCCCAGCCCGCGTCGCCGACGTGCACGAGGTCGCGGCGTCGATGCCGCACGTGAAACGCATCGAGGGTCCCAAGGGCAACCCGATCTACCAGGTGGGCGGCAAGTCGTTCGTGTTCTTCCGCACGCCGCAGCCCGACGCGGAGGATCCCGAGACAGGCGAGCGCTACGCCGATGTGATCATGATCTGGGTGGAGTCCGAGAGCGACAAGCTGTCGCTCATCCAGGACCCCGACTCGCCGTTCTTCACCACCGATCGTTTCGACGGCCACCCGTCGGTTCTGGTGCGCGCCAAAAGGTTACGTGAGATCAGCCGCGTCGAGCTGACCGAGCTGATCCAGGATGCGTGGCTGTCGCGCGCATCGAAGCGACGCGCCGACGTGTGGCTGGCCGACCACGGCAGCTAGTCAGCCGGCCTCGGCGGCGCAGATCAGGCCGATGTGCTTGGTAGCCCAATCGCCCAGCGGTCCAAGGGCTTCCAGCAATTCTTCGCCCGCCGGCGTCATCGAGTACTCCACCCGTGGGGGCACCTCGTGGTAGCTCTCGCGGTGCACAACGCCGTGTCGCTGCAACTCCTTGAGGTGCTGAGTCAGCATTTTCTGCGAGATGCCGGTGAGGCTGCGGTGCAACGCATTGAACCGCTTGGGACCCTCCTTCAGCTCCCACAGGATCAGCGGCTTCCACTTTCCGTCCACCACCGCCATCGCCGCGTCGAGTCCGCAGGTGTACTTGCCCAACGTCGTCACTGGTCACTCCCATTAGTTTCGGAAAGGTAAGTATCGCACCTAATAGTGGGTACTTGTCGGATAGTTCGCGTCACCTCAACGATGGTCGCATGACAACTACAAAGCAGACGGTGAGTTTCCTCGGCCTCGGCGAGATGGGGTCGGCCCTGGCACGCGCGACGATCTCCGCGGGCCATCCCACAACCGTTTGGAACCGCACCGCCAGCAGGGCGACCGCCCTCGTCGAGGCCGGAGCGCGCGCGGTCAGCACCGCAGCCGAGGCCGTCGAGGCATCCGATCTCATCGTGGTGTGCCTGTTCGATCACCGGTCCGTCCAGGAGGTGCTCGACCCGATCGCTGATCGCCTGGCAGGCCGACACCTGGTCAACCTGACCACGACATCACCCGAGGGCGCACGCGAACTTGCTGACTGGGCCACGGGTGTCGGCGCCGATTACCTCGACGGAGGCATCATGGCGACGCCGGAGATGATCGGGACGCCGCAGTCCAACATCCTCTACAGCGGTTCGCAGCTGCTCTACGACGACCACCGGCATCTTCTCGAGTTGTGGGGCGCTCCAGAGTATTTCGGCGATGACGCTGGTATGGCATCGCTGTACGACCTGGCGCTGCTGTCGGGGATGTATGTGATGTTCGCAGGCTTCTTCCACGGCGCGGCCATGGTCGGAGCGGCAGGAGTGCCGGCGAAGGAGTTCGCCACGCGTGCCGCCGCATGGCTGCAGAACGTGGTGTTCGCGATCACCGAGTACGCCGAGATCATCGACGGCGGTGACTACTCGCTGCCCGGCCAGCAGAGCCTGGAGTTCTCCGATATCAGCGACATCATCGACGCCAGCCGAGACCAAGGCATCAACACCGAACTGGTCGACGTCGTGCAGCGCCTCATCCATCGGCAGATCGACGCGGGCCATGGCCGCGATGGGTTCGCCCGCATCATCGAGAGCATCAAGCACCACGGGGCGACGGCATGACGACCGTCAGTGTTCTCGGACTTGGCCCGATGGGCCAAGCACTTTCGACTGCATTGTTTGACGCGAACTTGGCTGTCACGCTGTGGAACCGCACCGAGTCGAAGGCCGATGCACTGCGCAGACGCGGTGCAGCATGGGCGGCAAACCCGGCCGAAGCAGTTGCCGCCACCGAGCTAACCGTGGTCAACGTCGTCGACCACGATGCGGTCGACTCCGTGTTGGATGCCGCGGGTGACGCCGTAGCCGACCGCGTGGTCGTCGGACTGAGCTCCGACACTCCCGAACGAGCCCGGCAGACCGCCAAACTCGTCGAAGACCGCGGCGGCCGCTACCTCGACGGCGCGATCATGTCGCCGACCAGCACAATCGGAACACCCAGCGCAAGACTACTTTTCGCAGGACCGCAGGACGTCTTCGAAACCCATCGCGAGGTGTTTGCGGCGCTGGGCGCATCTACTTGGCTCGGCGAGGACCACGGCCGCGCCGCGGCCTTCGACATGTCGCTGCTTGATCTGTTCTGGACATCAGTCAGCGGGTTCCTGCACGCGCTGACGGTGGCCAGGGCCAACGGCATCACGCCGAGTGAATTGCTGCCTCATGCCCAAGGCATCGTCGATATTCTGCCGCCGATCTTCGAGGAATTCGCCGAGCGCATCGAAGCCGGCAGACACGACAACAGCAGCGCGCCGGTGTCTTCCGTCGCCGCGTCGGTCAGGCACTTGATTGCGGCGTCGCAGGATGCCGGTGTGGATGCCGGCGCACTGGAAGCGTTCCGCGGTTACGTCGACGCGGCGGTCGCCGAGGGCTACGGCGCCGAGGAGTCCAGCCGGATCGCAGCAGCGATGGCCCGTCGCTAAGCGGGTGGCACCGTGGCGTGTGAGGCGCCGCAAATGAACAGGGCCAGCCGGGCGGGCTTGTCGCTGGGGTTCTTCCACCGGTGCCGCGTCCCGTTCTGCACGACCGTGTCACCCGGATGCAGGGTGACCTCGGCGCCGTCGTCGAGCTCGAGCACGATCGTGCCCTCCAAGACCACCTCGAAGTCGATCGTGTCGGTCGTATGCATGCCGGGATCCGACGGGTCCAGGTAGCGAAGCAGGCCCGGTAGCTTGGCCTCCACGTCCGCCAACGCTGCCTCGTCTGCCGCGCCGGGCTGTTCGGCGCCGGGCTCCACCGTGAAGATGCCGAAGCGGAACCCGCCGATCGGTGGGAAGTAGGTACGCCACTCGGGCATGGTGCCGTCATCAGGAAACTGTGGGGTCTTGTCCGCGCCCCACAACAGATACGGCTGGAACTGCGGCATCAACGTCGTTGTGACGGGCCCTACCATCTCGTCGCTGACGAACACTGACTTGCCGGACGCGTTGTGCCCGGTGACAACTCGGCGGACATTCATGTCGTCAGTCAAGCACCGCGGCCAGGAATTCGTGGCAATGTCTGCGTCATGGACCAGAAGCCGCCCACCGCCGTCATCGAATCCGCGAACAGCGAGCACCTGACGCACCTGCCGTTCGAGGACACCCAGGACTTCGAGGACACCGACCGTGGCTTCATCGGTGCCCTCGAACCCTGCGTCGTGAAGGCCGCCGACGGAAGAGTGGTGTGGGACAACGACGTTTACGCCTTCCTCGACACCGAGGTGCCGACGAGTGTTCACCCCAGCCTGTGGCGGCAGAGCCAGCTGTGCGCCAAACAGGGTCTCTACGAGGTGGTCGAGGGGATCTACCAGGTCCGCGGGCTCGACCTGTCCAACATCAGCTTCATCGAAGGCGACACCGGGGTGATCGTCATCGACCCGCTCGTCTCCACCGAGACGGCCGCCGCCGCGCTGAAGCTGTATCGCAGCCATCGTGGAAATCGCGCCGTCAGCGCTGTTATCTATACCCACAGCCACGTCGATCATTTCGGTGGCGTGCTCGGCGTGACCACCCAGGCCGACGTCGACGCGGGCCGGGTGGCAGTGCTCGCGCCAGAGCATTTCACGGAACATGCTGTGCAGGAGAACGTCTATGCAGGCACCGCGATGGCGCGGCGTGCTGCCTATATGTATGGCGCGGCGCTGGACCGCGGCCCGCAGGGGCAGGTGGGTTGCGGACTCGGACAGGTCGGCTCGACGGGTGAGGTCGGCCTGATCGTGCCGACCGTCGACATCCGCGAAACCGGTGAGACGCACACCATCGACGGTGTCGAGATCGAGTTCCAGATGGCACCCGGCACCGAGGCGCCCGCCGAGATGCACTTCTACTTCCCGCGATTCCGCGCGTTGTGCATGGCCGAAAACGCCACCCACAATCTGCACAACCTGCTGACGCTGCGCGGTGCACTGGTCCGCGATCCACACGGGTGGGCGGGTTACCTGACCGAGGCCATCGATCGCTTTGCCGACCGCGCCGACGTGGTGTTCGCCTCGCACCACTGGCCGACCTGGGGCCGCGACCAGATCGTCGAATTCCTTTCCCTGCAACGCGATATGTACGCCTACCTGCACGACCAGACGCTGCGACAGCTGAACCAGGGTTTCACCGGAATAGAGATCGCGGAGAACTTCCAGATGCCGCCGGCTCTGCACAAGGCGTGGCACACCCACGGCTACTACGGCTCGGTCAGCCACAATGTCAAGGCGGTCTACCAGCGCTACATGGGTTGGTTCGACGGCAACCCTGGCCGACTCTGGGCGCATCCGCCCGAAGCCATCGGGCCGCGCTATGTCGACGCCATCGGCGGCATCGACCGCGTCGTCGACTTCGCGCGCAAGGCTTTCGAAGAGGGCGACTTCCGTTGGGCAGCAACGCTGCTCGACCATGCGGTATTCACCGACCAGAACCACGCGGCGGCACGAGAGCTGTACGCCGACACCCTTGAACAGCTCGCCTACGGCGCAGAGAACGCCGTCTGGCGCAACTTCTTCCTCGCGGGCGCGACCGAGCTCCGCGAAGCCAACTTCGGAACTCCGACGGTGGCGGCGTCGCCGTCAATCATCGGCCAACTGACACCCGAGCAGCTGTTCGACACCTTCGCGATCAACATCAACGGACCCAGGGCTTGGGATCTCGATGTCGCGGTCGACATCATCTTCCTCGACGTCGACACCAACTACCGGCTGACCCTGCGCAACGGTGTACTGGTGTACCGCAAAGTGCCCGCCGACGCATCCACCGCCAACGCGAGGCTCAAAGTCGCAAACAAGCTGCGGCTCATGGCACTTGCGGCGGGAGACAACGATTCGCCTGGACTGGAGATCAGCGGAGACGCGGGCGCGCTGGCGTCGATCATCGGGGTGCTCGACCGGCCCGACCCGAACTTCAACATCGTCACCCCTTAGCGATGTTGCGACTCCAATAGCGCGGCACGTCAAGCGGGCCCAACAAGCCGGGCCGCGCTTGGCACACTGCCGGGATCGAGTTGAGCACCGGCATCGCGGACAACGTGTCGCCACCGGGGCCGAAGCTCAACTCGACGGCGTAGCTGGGATCGCCCTCGACTTCGATGCGGAAAGCCAAGTCCACCGGGGCGTACGGCTGCTTCCACTGCTTGCCGACGTCGCGGGCGACGCAGTCCACGTGCTCGACGACCGCGAACGGCTTGCCGCGCGACAGCGCCTGATATTCGAAGTGCACGACGGACGCTGTGCCCGCCGCGACGGTGCCGAAGCCGGTCTCGACGTCATGGTCCACGCTGTCGGTCTCATACACCACGCGCGTTTCCTCGACCTCGACACCGAGCACCTCGGCCAGCTGGTACAGCGTCGGCGCCCACATCGTCTCGATGAAACCGCCGGTCACCAGCAGCGGCTGAAACCCGGGCGGCTTGCCGAAGCCGAAGTACTCCCGGCAGACGAACTCCGCGGTGTAGTCACCCCACCAGCCCAGCTCCATGACCCGGATACAGTCGATGCGGTTCGCGACGGCTAACGCCGTGATCGCCAGATCGGTTGTCGCCCAACCGGGATCGATGCCGGTGAAGAAGCAGCTGCTGTTGCCGGCGCGACACGCGGCCTCGATAGGCATGCGAAACTCGGGTGGCGTGGTGGCGGGGTGCGCGATCGCGAAGCCGGAAAACGTGACGACGTTGGTGCCCCGCTCCAGGAACGGGACGAGGTCGGAGATCGCGTCGGCTTCGCGGCCGATGCTGTTGCCGAAGTAGGTAAGGCAGTCGGCGCCGAGGTCGACTAGCTCGGACCAGTCGTTGGTGGTGGTGACGCCGACGGCGTCCAGGCCGCCGAGCTCGCCCGAGTCGCGACCGGCCTTCTCGGGCGTGCTGACGTAATGACCCACGAGCTTCAGCTCGGGATCGTTGATGATCGCCTTCAGCGCGGTCGCGCCGATGTTGCCGGTGCCGCAATGCACCACGCTGTAACCCACTGGCTTACTGTAACACCGACAGTAGCGGCACACCGAGTGGCCACCTAATGCACGCTTCGGCGCGATTCGCGTGTCATAACTGGCCACTCGGGGAACTACGGGATTCCGCCGTCGACGCGGATGATCGATCCGCTGGTGTAGCTCGACGCGTCTGACGCCAGATACAGGACGGCGCCGATGATCTCGGGTGGATTGCCGAGCCGCTTGAGTGCGAAGTTCTGCGCGCCCTTCGTCGTCTTCGGGATATCCCAGGCCTTGCTGATGTCGGTCAGGAAGGGCCCGGGCATCAACGTGTTGACTCGGACGGTCGGCCCGAAGGCCAGTGCGAGCCCCTCGGTCAACGCGTTGAGCCCGGCCTTGGCGGCCGAGTACGGCAGCTGCTCCGGGCGGGGACGTCGTGACCCGCTCGAGCTGACGTTGATGATCGAACCGCCGCCGTCGGCCACCATCCGCTCGGCCACGAGTGTCGACAAGCGGAACGGGCCTTTGAGGTTGAGGTTGACCACGGCGTCGAACAGTTTCTCGGTGACCGAACTCAACGATTCGTAGAGCGGCGACATGCCGGCGTTGTTGATAAGGACGTCGACCTTGCCGAACCGCTCGTAGGCGGCGTCCACTAGTCCGTCGAGCTCATCCCACCGCCCGACGTGCACCTGGTAGGGCAATGCAGCGCGACCCGTCGCGGCTTCGATCTCCTTGGCAGTCTCCAAGCAGGTCTCGTACTTGCGGCTGGCGATGACCACGTCGGCCCCGCAGCTGGCGGTTGCGAACGCCATCTCGCGGCCCAGGCCGCGGCTGCCGCCGGTGATCAGCACCACCCGGTCAGTGAGATCGAACAGTTCGTCGGCATAGCCCATCTGTGTGCTCCTTATTGGTCGCGGACCGTCTCGCGAATCACTCGGTGGATGAACCCGAGCTTGGCAACTACCGGTTCGGGGATCTCGAACGGGTAGAGGGGATTCTTGCCCATCGCAGTGTTCACCCGGTTGAAGAACAACGAGATCCATCGCCAGTCGAACAGCAGCCGCTGTATCGGCACGTCGTCATAGGACTCCAGCGGAACGATGTCCCGCGGCGCCGAGAACCGGACGCGGTCGGCCTGTAACACCATGCCCGCCTCGCGGCTGGTGTCGATGGTGTCGGCGATGTGGAGGTAGTGGGCGAAGCACTCGGCGAAGTCCTCCCATGGATGCATGGTGGCGTACTCCGAAATGAACGTCGCGTCCCAGCCGTCAGGCGCACCGAACTTGTAGTGTCGCGCGATGGCATCGCTGTAGCTGGCGCGCTCATCGCCAAACAGCCGGCGGCACTCGTCGAGGTATTTGCTTGCGCCAGAACCACTCTCGACCAGAACGTGCTGGTAGTAGTGGCCGACTTCGTGGCGGAAGTGGCCGAGCATCGTCCGGTACGGCTCGCCGAGCCGTACCCGCAACGACTCGCGGTAGTCGTCCAGGGATTCGACGAGGTCGATGGTGATCACGCCTCCTGCGTGTCCGATCGTCACCTTCTCGCCGGTGCTGTAGCTGGATACGAGATCGAACGCCAGGCCGCCATCGTGGTGCCAGAACGGGTCGATGGGCAGCCCGATGTCGCCGAGTTGGTAAACCAGGCGGCGTAACGACCTCGCAGTGGGTACAAGCTTCTCGCGCGCCAACGTGTCATCGGCGTCGGGCTCGCGCCGGATCAGCGAGTCGGCCAGGCACCGGCCCCGTTCGTCGGGCGACTGTTCCTCGGGGGCCAGCCAGTTGCAGCCCAGCGTCTCACTCCGTGTGCAGCGAACCCAGCGCTGGCCGCCAACTTGGGCCACATCGTCGGCAACCGGCTGCATCGACCTCGTCGGCAGGTGAAAGCCGAGCGTGGTGTGGCAGGTGGCGCACTGGTCCGACTCGAACGCAGCGAAGGCATTGCACACTGGGCAGGCGAATGCGCGCACGGGCCCTATGGTGACACGGTGCAACTCCTACTCATCAGGCACGCGCTTCCGCTGCGCAGCGAGCCGGGTCTGGGCTCGGACCCCGACCTGTCCGAGGAGGGCATCGAGCAGGCCAAGCGGCTGCCCGATGCGCTGGCGCGCTTCCCGATCACGCGGCTGGTCAGCAGCCCGCAGCGCCGGTCGATCCAGACGGCGCAGCCGGTTGCCGACGCACTCGGGCTGACCGCCGAGATCGATGACCGGCTCGCGGAGTACGACCGCGACATGGAGCACTACATCCCCATCGAGCAGATCGCCGCCGAGTTTCCCGAGGAGCTGGCGCGACTGGCCCAGGGGCATCTGCCCAGCACTGTCGACGAGACCGCGTTCCTGGATCGGATCAACGCGGGGATCGCCGACCTGGTTGCCTCGGGCGACCACGAGGACACCATCGCGGTCTTCACCCACGGCGGCGTGATCAACGGGCTGCTGCACAACATTCTTGCCACCGAGAAGATCCTGTGCGTCAACGTCGACTACGCCGGCGTCACCCGACTGCTTTCCTCACGCGAGGGCAACCTGTATGTGGCCGCCGTCAACGGCACCGAGCACGTATGGGATCTGCTGCCGCGAAATCAGCGGTGGTAGGAAAGTCCGGTGACTACTTCGCTCGAAGGCCTGGACCTCGACGCCCTGGACCGCCATCTGCAGTCCGTCGGCATCGCGCGTAGCGGCGAACTGCGCGCCGAGCTGATCTCCGGCGGCCGGTCCAACCTGACGTTCCTGGTTTTCGACGACGCATCCAAGTGGGTGTTGCGCAGGCCGCCGCTGCATGGCCTGACGCCGTCGGCCCACGACATGGCCCGCGAGTACAAGGTGGTGGCCGCGCTGGCCGACACCCCGGTGCCGGTGGCACGCGCCATCACGATGCGCAACGACGACTCGGTGCTGGGTGCGCCGTTCCAGATGGTCGAACACGTGCCGGGGCGGGTCGTGCGCCATGACGACGAGCTCGAGAAGCTCGGCGACAACGCCGTCATCAGCGACTGCGTCGACGCGCTGATTCGGGTGCTCGCCGATCTGCACGCCGTCGACCCGGAGGCGGTCGGGCTCGGTGATTTCGGAAAGCCCACCGGCTATCTCGAACGCCAGGTGCGACGTTGGGGCGGGCAATGGGAACTCGTTCGGCGCGAAGAGGATCCTTGCGACGCGGACGTCAAGCGGCTGCATTCGGCTCTGGCAGAAGCGATTCCGCCGCAGAGCCGCAGCTCGATCGTGCACGGCGACTACCGCATCGACAACACGATTCTGGATGCGCAGGACGCCACCAAGGTGGTGGCCGTATTGGACTGGGAGATGTCCACATTGGGCGATCCGCTGAGCGACGCCGCGTTGATGTGCGTGTACCGCCATCCGATGTTCAACATCATCCACGCGTCCTCGGCCTGGGCGTCGCCGCTGATGCCGGAGGTCGACGAACTCGCGAACCGGTATTCGCAGTCGTCGGGACAGTCGCTGGATAACTGGGACTTCTATATGGCCCTGGGCTACTTCAAGGTGGCGATCATCGCGGCGGGCATCGCATTTCGGGCCCGCATGGGCGGTGGTGTCGCCAAGGACACCGATCAGGTGGACAAGGCGGTGGGCCCGCTGATCGCGGAGGGCCTCAACGTAATCGGCAGAGGTTAGAAGCCGGCCTTCAAGTTCTTCTTCGCCGCCCGACGCAGTTGCACGATGCGCGCCGAACCCGCCGCGACCGTCAGCAGACCGCCGCACACCGCGGCCAGAAGAATCCCCACACCCACGGGCAGGTTCCACTCCCATGCGAAGAAGTGGATGGTCGCCGAATCCGTGTTCTGCAGGATGAAAACGAGCAGCAGGATCAGGATCACGAATCCGACGATGAGCGCCGACCACAGGGCCGCCGCTCGGGTGAACTTGACCGCCGACTCGGGCGAAACGAAGTATTCGCCGGGTGTGGCGGTGGGTTCGGGTGGTGTCCCCCTCGACGATTCCGGCAGTGCGGCGGACGACGGCTGCTGTTCAGCCGGATCGCTGGTCATGACTCCATCTTTGCCCCTTGGTGCGTCGAATGAAACCACCGGGGCGCTCACGGTGAGCCAAAGCGTGGCATCTGGTCTCACATGCCGCTAGGGTCCGGGGGAGCTAGCGCGCCGAGAGGACATTGGCATGTCGAGCACGCGTAGGTCGAGTCTGGCAATCCTGGCATCTCTTCTCGCCCTGATAGCCACAGCGTGCGGCAGCTCGAACCCACTTGGCGGTGGCACGGTATCCGGTGACCTCAAGTCGATCGTCGTGGGGTCCGCGGACTTCCCGGAGTCGAAGATCATCGCAGAGATCTGGGCGCAGGCGTTGGAGGCCAACGGCTTCACGGTCGGCAGGCAATACGGTATCGGCAGCCGCGAAACCTACATTCCCGCGGTCCGGGACCACTCCATCGACCTGATTCCCGAATACACCGGCAACCTGCTGCAGTACTTCGACAAGAACACCAAGGTGACCACGCCGGAGGCAGTTGAACTGGCGCTGCTGCGCGTTTTGCCCGGCGATCTGTCGATCCTGACGCCGTCGCCGGCGGAGGACACCGACACCGTCACGGTCAGTCAGCCGACCGCGCAGAAATGGAACCTCAAGTCCATCGCCGATCTGGCGGCGCATTCACCCGAGGTGAAATTCGGGGCGCCGTCGGAGTTCCTGAACCGCACCGAAGGCCTTCCGGGACTCAAGGCCAAGTACGGCCTCGATGTCTCGCCCAACAACTTCGTCGCGATCAGCGACGGAGGAGGACCCGCGACCGTACGCGCACTGCTCGACGGAACCGTCACGGCGGCCGACATATTCAGCACCTCACCGGCGATCCGGCAGAACAACTTGGTCGTCCTCGAGGACCCGAAGAACAATTTTCTCGCCGCCAATGTCGTTCCGCTGGTGAGTTCTCAGAAGAAGTCCGATCAGCTCAAGACGGTGCTTGACGCCGTCAACGCCAAGCTGACCACCGACGACCTCATCGAACTCAACACCGTGACATCCGGGAACGCGGGCATCGACCCGGAAGACGCTGCACGAAAATGGGTCCAAGACAACGGGTTTGACAAACCCCTCCAGGGATGAGCGCATGATCACCTTCGACGGCGTCACCAAGCAATACCCCGACGGCACGGTCGCCGTCGACGACATCACCCTCGAGGTGCCCGACGGGACGTTGACGGTCTTCGTCGGGCCGTCCGGCTGCGGCAAGACAACGTCGATGCGGATGATCAACCGGATGATCGAGCCGACGTCGGGAACCCTGACGGTCAACGGCGACGACGTCACCAAGGTCGATCCGGTCAAGCTGCGCTTGGGAATCGGCTACGTGATCCAAAGCGCAGGGCTGATGCCGCATCAGCGGGTCATTGACAACGTCGCGACGGTGCCGGTGCTGAAAGGCGAATCGCGGCGGACAGCTCGGAAGGCGGCGCTCGGCGTGCTGGAACGCGTCGGCCTCGACCCTAAACTGGCCAATCGCTTCCCGGCTCAGTTGTCCGGCGGTCAGCAGCAGCGCGTCGGCGTGGCTCGCGCCTTGGCTGCCGATCCGCCAATCTTGTTGATGGACGAGCCGTTCAGCGCCGTAGACCCCGTCGTGCGTGAAGAGCTGCAAGCCGAGATCCTGCGGCTACAAGGTGAATTGCGAAAGACGATCGTGTTCGTCACCCACGACATCGACGAGGCACTCAAGCTCGGCGACAGGGTCGCGGTGTTCGGCCGCGGCGGCGTGCTGGAGCAGTATGACGAACCGTCTCGTGTGCTGTCGAACCCGGCAGGCGATTTCGTCGCGGGTTTCATCGGCGCCGACCGCGGCTATCGCGGGTTGCAGTGGCGGCACTCGACCGGCCTTCCGCTGCACGACATTCGAACCGTCGGCGAAGACGAGATCGAGGGTCTCACATTGGGCCCAACCGACTGGGTGTTGATCGTCAAGTCCGATCGAACGCCGTTCGGCTGGATCAACGCCGAGGGTGTGGACGTGCGCCGCAAAGGCGGTTCCCTCTACGACAGCACGTATGGCGGCGGATCGCTGTTCCGTCCCGACGACTCGCTGCGGCAGGCCCTCGATTCGGCGTTGTCGTCGCCGTCCGGTCTGGGCGTGGCGGTCGACGGCGATGGCCGCCCGATCGGCGGGGTGCTGGCCGACGATGTGTTGGCCGCGCTGAATGCGCAGCGGCCTGAAGCGTTGCCGAAACTCGGCTCAGCCGAGGAAGGTTGAGCGTGCGCTATCTGCTCACCCATCTCGACGACGCCTGGGCGTTGACGGTGATTCATCTTCGACTGTCGCTGATTCCGATCGTGCTTGGCCTGCTGATCGCGGTCCCGCTGGGGGCGCTGATCCAGCGCACCACCACTCCTCGCCGATTGACGACAATCATCGCCAGCATCATCTTCACGATCCCGTCGCTGGCGTTGTTCGTCGTGCTGCCGCTGATCATCCCGACCCGCATCCTCGACGAGGCGAATGTCATAGTCGCGCTGACGCTGTACACGACGGCGCTCTTGGTGCGGGCGGTGCCCGAGGCGCTCGACAATGTGCCTGAGCCGGTGCGCGACGCAGCGACCGCCGTCGGCTACAAGCCACTCGTCCGGATGCTGAAAGTCGAACTGCCGCTGTCGGTTCCGGTGCTGGTAGCCGGCCTGCGCGTTGTCGCTGTCACCAACATCTCGATGGTGTCGGTCGGCTCGGTGATCGGTGTCGGCGGGCTGGGCACGTGGTTTACCGACGGGTATCAGTCCGACAAGAGTGACCAGATCATCGCGGGCATCATCGCGATCTTCGTGCTCGCGATCGTGATCGACACGCTGATCATGCTCGGCGGCCGGTTGCTCACGCCGTGGACACGCGCGAGTCGCGTCGCCCGACCGAAAGTGCAGGCGGCGGCATGAACTTCCTGCAGCAAGCGTTGTCGTACATCTTCACTGCGGCCAACTGGGGTGGGCCCGCCGGGCTGGCCGCCCGGATCGCCGAACACCTGCAGTACACCGTCGTCGCGGTGTTGGTGTCGGTCTTGATCGCGGTGCCGATCGGGATGCTCATCGGGCATACCGGCCGTGGCACGTTCCTCATAGTCACAGGGGTCAACGCGCTTCGCGCACTGCCCACGCTGGGTGTGCTGTTGCTGGGTGTGCTTTTGTGGGGCCTAGGTTTGGTGCCGCCGACGGTTGCGCTGATGTTGCTGGGCATTCCGCCACTGTTGGCCGGAACCTACGCGGGGATCGCGAATGTGGACCGTGCGGTCGTCGACGCCGCCCGATCGATGGGAATGACGGAGTCGCGGGTGCTGCTGCGCGTCGAGGTGCCGAACGCGATGCCGCTGATCCTCGGCGGGCTGCGCACGGCGACGCTGCAGATCGTCGCGACCGCGACCGTCGCGGCGTACGCGAGCCTCGGCGGCCTCGGTCGCTATCTGATCGACGGCATCAAGGTGCGGCAGTTCTACCTCGCGTTGGTCGGTGCGCTGATGGTGACCGCGCTGGCGTTGATCCTCGACGCCGCGCTGGCTTTCGCAGTGTGGGCCTCGGTGCCCGGCTCTGGCCGACTGCGTCGGATGCCGCAGCCGTTGCTCGGCGATGAGGTCATCCTCGAGTCCGGATCGCGCGCACAAACGACTTCGGTAGCACGCTACGAACGAGGGATCCTTCGCCTACGGTAGAGGGGTGAGTGAAGCAGGCGGCTCTGAAAGCACATCTGCCTGGCCGGCGACCCTGACCTGGCGTGCGCATGACGTTCCGCGGATGGAATCCGTACGGGTTCAGCTGTCGGGCAACCGCATCAAGGCCTACGGCCGAATCGTCGCGGCCGCGACGCCGTCGCACCCGGCGTTCTCCGCGTCCTACGACTTGGTGACCGACGAGGCTGGCGGGACCAAGCGGCTGTCGTTGACCGTCACACTTGCCGAGCGCGAGCGTCAGCTGTCCGTCGCGCGTGACGAAGAGAACATGTGGCTGGTTCAGCACCACACCGGCGAGTCGAAACGCGCGGCGTATGACGGCGCGCTCGATGTCGATCTGATCTTCAGCCCGTTCTTCAACGCGCTGCCGATCCGGCGTACCGGGCTCTATCAGCGGACCGATTCGATCACCGTGCCGGTGGTCTACGTGCGGATACCCGAGATGACGGTGGACCCGGCGGTGATCAGCTACAGCAGCGCGCCCGACGGGATCAAGCTGCATTCGCCGGTCGCCGAAACGACGATCAGGGTCGACGACGAGGGTTTCATCCTCGACTACCCAGGGTTGGCAGAGCGGATCTGATCACGCCGCCCGCACGCCCCGCGGCGGCGAGTTCCTGGCGCCAGTTCTCCGCCCCGATGACGATGGTGACGATCTCGGGTCTGCTGAAGCTGTCGTAGCGGGTTCGGGCGGCGTTACCGGCCTCGACCAGGTCGGACAGCGGGCTCTTCGCGGCCAGCGCGTCGCGCGCATTGCCCAGTAGGTCGAGGGCGCGCTCCAGTACGGGCAGCAGCTGGTCCGCATTGGCCTCGCACATGGCTCGCACCAAGTCAGGCGCGGTGGCCGCCACCCGGGTGCCGTCGCGGAACGATCCCGCGGCGAGCGCGAAGGCCAGCGGAACCTCGCCGGCGGTTATCGCCAGCGCCTCGGCGAGCAGGTGGGGCAGGTGCGAGATGGTGGCGGCGGCCGCGTCGTGCTCGTCGGAACGAGCCGGGACGACGACGGAGCCGCAGTCCAGCGCGAGGTTCATCACCATCGCCCAGATGTCGGCGTCGACGTGGTCGTCGACGCCGATCACCCAGGGCGCACCGACGAAGAGCCGTGCATTGCCGGCCGACCAGCCCGAGTGGGCCGTCCCGGTCATCGGATGACCTCCGACGAAGCGCTCCAGTAAGCCAAAGGACCGAACTTCGTCCAGTACGCAATGCTTCACGCTGGTCACGTCGGTCAGCGGGCACTCCGGCGCGGAGTCGCGGATTCGGCCCAGCATCTGCGACAGGGCGGGCACAGGCACGGCGAGCACGATCAACGCGTTGCTGTCTGCGGCGCGCGCCAGCGCCTCGTCGAGGTTCTCGGTGGCGTCGAACCCGTCGAACTTCGCCGCCTGGACGCCGTCGATGGAGCGGTTGTATCCGAAAACCTCGCGTCCGGCCGCCGCGGCGGCGCGCATTACGGAGCCCCCGATAAGTCCCAGACCCACCACACAAATGGGTGTGTTTGTCACCCTTCCAGGTTGGCACATCGCCGGCATCGCCCGACGTCAGGCTTGGTCTCGATTGCTGGTCAAGCCTCGGCGTCGCGACTACCGTTAGCCCACATGGGAGCACAGAGTGCACCGGCGCAGGGCCAGGCCGCCGACATGCCCGACGGCTTCGGCGTCGCCGTCGTGCGCGAGGACGGCAAATGGCGTTGCTCGGCGATGCGCCGGGCGGCTCTGACCAGCTTGACCGCCGCTGAGACCGAACTGCGCGAATTGCGTAGTGCGGGCGCAGTTTTCGGGTTGCTTGATGTTGACGATGAGTTCTTTGTGATCGTGCGCCCTGCGCCCGCGGGTACGCGGCTGCTGCTCTCGGACGCGACTGCGGCGTTGGACTACGACATCGCCGCCGAAGTGCTGGAAAAGCTCGACAACGACATCTCTCCGGAGGAGCTCGAAGACGCCGACCCGTTCGAGGAGGGCGATCTCGGGCTGCTCGCTGACGTCGGCCTGCCGGAAGCGGTGCTAGGCGTCATTCTCGACGAGTCCGACCTGTACGCCGACGAGCAGCTGGGCCGGATCGCGCGGGAGATGGGATTCGCCGACGAGCTGTCGGCCGTGCTCGACCGCCTGGGTCGGTGAAAACCGACGAAGACCTGATCAGGGTTGCGTTAGAGGCCGCTGGTGCCGCTGGACCGCGGGACGTGCCGGTCGGCGCGGTGATCGTCGCCGCGGACGGGACCGAACTGGCGCGGGCGGCCAACATGCGCGAGGAGATCGGTGATCCGACCGCGCATGCCGAGATCCTGGCGATGCGGGCCGCGGCGGCCGTTTTGGGTGACGGATGGCGGCTGGAAGGCACCACGATGGCGGTGACGGTGGAGCCGTGCACGATGTGTGCCGGCGCGCTGGTGATGGCGCGGGTGGCGCGGCTGGTGTTCGGCGCGTGGGAACCGAAGACGGGGGCGGTCGGGTCGCTGTGGGACGTGGTGCGCGACCGGCGGCTCACGCACCGGCCGGAAGTTCGTGGAGGAGTGCTGGCGTCCGAGTGCGCGGCGCCGCTGGAGGCGTTCTTCGCGCAACAGCGATTGGATTAGCGCCACGGTGGGCCGGTAAGCTGCCACGCGGTGGCGTGTCCGAGCGGCCTAAGGAGCACGCCTCGAAAGCGTGTGACGGGTAACCCCCGTCCGAGGGTTCAAATCCCTCCGCCACCGCCAAATCTCTACCGCTGTCACTGCAGGTCGGACCCTCATTTCATGCCCCGGCCACGCCGACTGGGCACCGTTTGGGCACAGAATGGGCACACTTCAAATCAAGAGATGAAGCGACGGCATCTATGCGAAAGAGTCGCTTGTCGCTGGCCCGGCTCTGGCCCGGCTAGAGCTTGCCCGCGATGAAGCTGGCGGCCTGCTCCACTAGTCCGGAGCCGAGGTATGAAGGCTGCAGATGCGACGGCCAATTCAAGCCTCTCCCACAGATTGGGTCGCCGTCAGCGCACTGGTCGATCGTCTTACCGGCAAACGCGGGGGCCGGGCCGAGTCGCCTGGCGCCGTTACCGAACAACGCAACCGCTGCGATGTGCTGATTCATGTCCGGCGGCATGGCCCTGATTGCCAGATCAGCCGCCGTGGCACCCAGGGAATAGCCGCCGAGCACCATGCGGGTGTTCGGGCAACTTGTCGCCATGGATTGAACGTGGGCCCTGATATCGCTGGCGCCGCTGGCGGCGCTTAAGTCGGCGGGCCAGTTGACTCCATACACCCCGACCGACACACCCACCTTGGAGCGCAGCGAAGCGACGAGTGCATCGCCGACTGCGCCGACGCCGGGTGGTTCCTGTCGGCCGCGAGCGAAAACCACTTCGGCATCAGGGCATGCCGCCGATGCCGCCGGAATCAGCGTCATGGGCGTCGCTGCCGGGGCAATCACCAATGCAGGGGCGAGCGCGGCGGCGGCCGCCAGACCGAGGACACGGTGCGCGCCTGGTGTTTTCGCGACGGGCCTCATGACCCGATATCGGATTACTTGTGGCGTACGTTACGTCGCGCGCGAGGCTGCGGCGTAGGCTCGCTCGGGCTGGTTCCGCCGCACCCGGCGACCAACGAATCGGTGCTGTAACGACTTTGGGGCAAACCCGGATAGACGCGCCGTGGATCTGATTTGGTGTCGATCGCGGTGTGTCCCCGTGCGCCTCGGCGAAGCTGCGAGACCAGGGCGTGAATCGTTCGACGCCGCCGATGATGAGTTAGGTCGGCTCATCCGTGAGGGATTCGAGCAAGGGATCGCCGGCCGATCAGCCAGCCGAATCCCTCCGCCACCGCCAACGCCTTCCGACGGGAAGCCTTGACCGGTGCCCTCGGGCTGAACCTCATGCCACACTCCCAGGGTGGCTAGCAGAACCCGTTTCAAGATCACCTTCTCGGACGGCAGCGTCGAAGAGTACGAAGACCCCATGACCTTCGATCTCCCCGGATCCGCCCTCAAGGTCTTCAACGGCAGAGAGAGAACCGGCCCCGGAACGGTCTACTACTCGCCGAACGCCTGGGAAAAGGTCGAATTGATCCGCTGATCCGCCCTCGCGGGTGACCATTCCTTCGCCCAGAGCGCGCGGCTCAACCGCCAGTGCTGTGGTGCGGCTCGGCCACCGGCTTTGATTCGGCAGACCCACGTTGCCGGAGGAAGATCGACAAGCCGATGATCGCGGCCACAGCGATGAACTCGCTCTGCCAGTTCTGCATCGATTCGAACCAGAATTGCGATGTGGTCATATACCGCCATGTCGAGATGGCGGCCTCGCCGTGCTGAAGCTGTTCTTCATTGAACGCTTTCGCGCCGCCGACAGCGTGTAGCGCTACTGACGCGAAGAACAAGGCGAAGAACGCAATCGCCAGAGAATGCTCGTAGACCGCCAGCACCCACCCGCCCCTGCGGACCGGCCACGGAGTCTCGGCCGAGGCCGTTATGTTGCGCGGGTCTTCGTCCTGCGGTGCGCGCTTGCCGATCGGCTTCGATTCAGAGGAACCCTTCTGATACAGGAATGCCGTCAATACGACGTACATCCCCATCTGCAGAAACTCCGACTCCCAGTTCTCGAACGTGGCTTCGACGAAGTGGCCCGTCGTGAGGTAGTGCAATATCGACACTTGCTCTTTCGAGCCGTGCTCTTGCTGCTCCTGGTTGTAGGTCGCCGCGCCGGAGAAAATCATGCCGGCGAAGAAAACCGCGAACAGCGCGAGGCAGGTCAAGAGCAAACCGTTGTTGTGGGCCAGCCGCCGTAATCGACTTTGTTGCGACATGCGCGGTCGGTTCAGCCGTTGTCGCGTTGCCACACAACGGATAGCTCGTCCTTTTCGCCGAATCGGACGAGACGGCTGGCCACCACGTCCTCGAGGCGGCCCAGGTGTGACGCCAGTTGCTTGCCGTACCGGTCGGGCCGGTCGGTGATAACGGTCGCGTGTGTGGAGGCCGGACTGTCCGTCGTCATTGCATCTCCTTTCACTGCGGGGTGTACCCAGCGCGACGTGAAAGACGAGATGTTCGGACCGTCCCTAGGCGAAAGGCACCCTGTAGTCGGCTGACCACGCGCCGTCAATGCAGCTCAACGTCACACCGTCGGGTGACAGCGCCACGCCCTTGTCCTCGCCGCATTGCGCGCGCAGCGTGCGAGTGCCGACCAGCGGCGGTGACGCGACCCATTGCCCCTTGGCGCCGCAGGCCAACGTCGCGCCCGATGCCGTCAGGCCCAGGTTGTATCGGGTGCTCGTGGTGCAGCCGTCGCCCAGGACGGCGCCGCGCTCGACATACGGAACACACGCCACGTCGGTGCCGTCGCACGACACCGGAAACGCCGACGCGCTTGTCGCCGACACCATCGGTGCCGCGAGAAATCCACAACCCAACGCCACTGCAGCCATGAGCTTCATGGCGCTTAGCGTATGTGCCTCGCCGTGGGGTTGGCTCAACAATCGCCACAGTCGATGCCGCGCACTACGCTCATGTGCCATGAGATGGCTGCTCGGCGCGGTGATAGCAGGCACGGCGGTCCTTGGATTGGCGCCGCCCGCCAACGCCGACGTGGTGGCATATCTGGTCAACGTGCACGTGCGGCCGGGCTACAACTTCCCCAACGCCGACGCCGCGATCGGCTACGGCAACAGCATCTGCGATCGGGTCGCCGCGAAGATGAGCTACGCGCAGCTGGTCGACCAGGTCAAGGCCGACTTCAACACGGCCGACTACTACCAGGGCGCCTACCTGATCAACCAGGCCGTCAATGAGCTGTGCCCCGCGCAGATCTGGCAACTGCGCCAGTCGGCGGCCGGCTACACCTTGCCTGCCTGACCTCGCGCACGACAACGGCGGCGCCCCTGCCGGGACGCCGCCATCGTTTCGAACTAGGAGTACCTGGCTACGGGCAGGTGACCTCGATTTCGAACGGTTTGTTCACCGGCTGCATGGGGTTGGCCATGTCGATACCGCTCGCGGTGCCGCTGATCTTCCAGGTCTTGTCGCTCTTTTCGGCCTTGGCCTCGCCCTGGCCGGTGCCCGTCTGGTAACCCAGCGTGACGCCGTTGACGTTGCCGAGCCCGACGGACTGCACGTTAGAGCCGTCCTCGCTGACCACCGCCGCGATACCGGTCGCCGCGTCGCCGATCGCGATGTTCATGTTTCCGCCCATCGCGCTGCACACGACGGTGCCAGAAACGTTCTGGTCCTGGCCGTCGATGGAGACCTTGGTTCCGCCGCCGCTGGGTGCAGCTGTGGCGCTGGCGGTCCCCCCGCCAGTGGTTGCCCCTGCCGTTGTAGTTGCCGGACTCTCGGACTTCTTCTCGTCCGACGAACAGCCTGACAGACCGGCGATGACAATCGCCGCGCCGCCGACGGCGACCACCAAACCACGTTTCACCACTGTTCTCCTTTGTGTTTGTCGTGACCCGTCAAGATCGGCGGATCATCCCGGACAGTATGGTGGGCCCTTTCAACGCGGATATGGCGATTGGGCGAAAAATTTGCCTGTGCACCGGCTGTTCGTTATCTGCAGTTGATGCGAACGGCGGTATCGAACTCGGGATATTCGGTATGTTCGCGGTCATGCAGAGTTTGCGCACGCCCGACGAACATTTTGCCGATCTGCCTGAATTCCCTTATCCCGCAAAGTATTGCGAGGTTTCCGACCAGGACGGCGGTACTCTGCGGATCGCATGGGTGGAAGATGGTCCCGCCGAAGCGAATCCGGTGCTGATGCTGCACGGCGAGCCGTCGTGGTCATTTCTGTACCGCCACATGATGCCGATTTTGGCGGCGGCCGGCCATCGCGTCATTTGTCCGGACCTGGTCGGCTTCGGCCGGTCCGATAAGCCGACCCGGATCGAGGACCATACCTACGCCCGTCACGTGGAGTGGATGCGAGCGCTGGCGTTCGACGTGCTCGACCTGCAGCAAGTGACGCTCGTCGGCCAGGACTGGGGCGGCCTGATCGGGCTTCGGCTCGCCGCGGAAAATACGGATCGCTTCGCCCGCATCGTCGTCGCCAACACCGGCCTGCCCACCGGCGATCTGCCGATGCCCGAGATCTGGTGGATGTTCCGCAGGGCCATCCAAAGTGCGCCGCATCTCGAAGTCGGCAGGTTTGTCGAGTCCGGTTGCGTTCGTCCGATGACCGACGCCGTCCGCGCCGCTTACGACGCGCCATTCCCTGACGACTCCTACTGCGCAGCACCTCGCGCTATGCCTGGTCTGGTCCCCACCGCGCCTGACGACCCGGCATCGGAGGCCAACCGTGCCGCGTGGAAAGCGCTGTGCGCCAGCACAACCCCGATGCTCGTCGCGTTCAGCGACAGCGACCCGATCACCGGGCCGATGGCGGGGATCTTCGCCAGCCAGATGCGCGGCGCGCAGGGCGTCGACCATCCCGTCATAGCGAACGCCGGGCACTTCTTACAGGAGGACGCGGGCGAGGAACTCGCCGAGGCGATCGTGCAGTTCTTGGCGCGCTAACACGCCACCTTGACGGCGAAGGTACCGGAGGTGCGAAAGCTGGGATTGGCGGTGTCGAAACCGTCGGCGGTTCCGGAGATGTCGTAGGTCCGGCCCTTCATCGTGACCTTCGCGGTGCCCCCGAGGCCCGCGTTGTAACTGCCGGTGAAGCCGGCGACGTTGTTGATGCCGACGGATGCGGCGGTGAGCTCGTCCCTGTTGGAGACCAGGGCCGTGACGCCCGATGTCTGATCGCCGGTGTTGATCGTGGTCAGTGAACCCGTTGACGTGCACTGCACCGCCTGGGTGGTGCCGGTGTTCTGCCCGTTGACGGTCACTTGCGCAGTGCCCGCGATGAGCGTGCCCGGCGCCGGCTTGTAGTCCGGCGGGCTGGAGGAACACCCCGCGACAGCCAGCAATGCCGCGGCGGCGACGGCCCATCGAGTTCTCACAGTGCAGAATCTACGGCGTGCGCGAGTCGTTCTTCACCGTTGACGC
>Ga0114129_10001919_pt1 | contig 28380 bp, 19 predicted proteins | sample RhiMetdeltSRZDD1_FD_80071 | JGI IMG/M metagenome (GOLD analysis project Ga0114129, IMG submission 80071) | Populus rhizosphere microbial communities from Tennessee, USA - Rhizosphere MetaG P. deltoides SRZDD1 (version 2) (version 2) | ecosystem: Host-associated > Plants > Roots > Rhizosphere >... | reverse complement strand
GCCTGATTTGCACTTCATCATTACCAGTACAGTTTTGGTCGGACTGTGCCTTGTCTTTTGTTCCTGGGCCATCTAGACTCCGCCGCATGCACGCTAAGCATATTGGCATCGTTGCTTGTAGCGCTCCGGGTGCGGCCTTATGCTACTCGACGATTTGTGCAGAAGCACCACGGGTCATGGGTGGGTATCGCAATCCGGAAATCAGCCTGCACATGATGGACTTTGACGAGCACGTTCGATGTATAGAACGGGATGACTGGGATGAAGTGGCAAATTTGATCCTCCAATCGGTTACGAAACTGGCGGCAGCCGGCGCGAGTTTCGTGATATGTCCCGATAACACGGTGCATATCGCGATGAACAAGATTGAACGCAGATCGCCCCTTCCATGGTTGCATATCGCCGATGTCGTCGCGGACAGCGCAGAGAGTCAAGGGTACCGTCGACTCGGTTTGCTCGGCACTCGATATCTCGTCGAAAGCTCTGTGTATCCTGAACGCCTCGCGTCGCGAGGCATCGAATGTCAGCTTCCTACCCCAACCGACCGCGACGTGGTCCATCGAATCATTTTCGACGAACTGGTCTTCGACAGGGTCACGTCTGACGGACAAGCGCAGTTTTTGAGGATAATTGAGGAGTTCAAAGCCGTGCATCAGTGCGACGCTGTAATTCTCGGCTGTACAGAGATACCGCTGGCCGTCACACCGGGAGCTTCTCCTTTACCGACTCTAGACTCAACCCGTTTGTTGGCGTGTGCAGCGTTGAAAGTCGCAAATCAGCTCTAGGAACACAAAAAGCACACAAGGCACAAAGGGCTCGAATCAATTCTTTGTGCCTTGTGTGCTTTTTGTGTTTACAGGCTGAGACGTCCGGTGCTGTGACCAAGCTGTTCGACTTCAGCGTTAGCCAGGTCGGCAAACGCCAGCAGCAGATTCGCGGTGGGTTCTTTGTTTTCCACCGCAATGTGGCGATTGCCCTTCAGCCGGCCGTTCGCGCCGCCCAAAACGGCTGCGGGCGGGTTGTTGCGGTCGTGGGCATTACCGTTGCTCATGCCGGCACCGAAGTAGATGAGGGAGCGATCGAGCAGCGTGCCATCGCCATCCGGGGTCGATTTCAGCTTACCGATGAACTCTGCGAGTTTCACGACGTGATACGTCGTCAGCTTCGCATACTTCTCGATAGCCTCGGGTTTGTCTCCGTGGTGCGAAACCGGGTGATGGGGCTCGGGGATGCCGATATGTGCGTAACTGCGGCTGCTTCCTTCGTGGCCAACCATAAACGTAAACACGCGAGAAATATCGCCTTGGAACGCAAGACGCATCAGGTCGTACGTGACTGTCATGTGTTCGTCGAACGTGTCCGGAATTCCCAGCGGTGCTTCGGCGCCTTCCGGAACTGCTGCGGCCCGGCTTTCCATACGTTCGAGCTGCTGTTCGACGTCCCGGATGTTGCTCAAGTATTCGTCCAGAATCGCGTTATCCGCAGGTCCGAGCTTGCGGCGGAGGGCAGCGGTTTCCTCGGTGATCGAATCCAGCATTTTTTGTTTTCGATTGAGGTTCGCCAGCCGTTTTTTGGCAGAACCCGTTTCACCGAACATCCGTTCGAAAGTCACGCGAGGATTGATGCCCATCGGCAGTGGGCTCGTGTCCTCTCGCCATGAGACCGTGTTGAAGAAAACGCATGGATAACCATCGCAGGCACCGGCGGACGTTCCCATGTCTTCGGTCCCGACTTGCAGCGAACGCATCGGAGTGTCTTCTGCGACGTGGTCGGCAATGTACTGATCGATCGTTTTCTTCGAACGGATCACCGTATACTCCGCCTGCTTTGTGAGCGGCCCAACGCCATTCAACCATGCCGCGCTGGCGCCCATGTGAACGCCGCCATTCTCCGGATTACCATCCGGGGCTTTCATCTGGCTGATCGTGACGAGGTAATCCCGATAAGGTTCGAGCGGCATCATGATCGGTTTGAATTCGAAATCACTTCCGGTTTTATCCGGATGCCACAACTGGGGATAAATGCCGTTTGGCACATAAATCGCCCCGAATCGGAACGGCCGCCCTTTCGATTGGGCGGATAGCGCGGGAATCATAGCGTGGAGAAAGGGCAAAGCCACCGCTGTCCCGGCGCCGCGCAAAAATGTACGGCGAGAGAGGTGCTTCTTCGTAATGATCATGCGCTACTCCTTTATTGCCTCAATAGACTGTGCGACCGTCTTAACCGCCCCATTGTCCGTCAACTTCGTCCTTCTTTGGAACGGATAACTTTCGACGATTCCGAGAATTATGGATTGCATTGCGTAGTCTTTCTTTGCAGCACCGTTAATGATGTTCCGAACCACAGGCATATCGACCGGTTCGAGCCCCCGGCCCAAGGCGTAAATCATTAATTTTTCAGTAACCGTACCGGCAAAAACATCCGGTCTCGCCAGTAGGGCATTCCGGAGTGCGACAGGCCCATCAACCGCCGTGCCGTCGGACAGTACGCCCGCCGAATCGATTTTCAGGCCTTCCCTCGTTTTCTCCTGCCATTGTCCTACGGCGTCGAAGTTCTCGAGAGCGAACCCGACCGGATCGATATTTCGATGGCATGAAGCGCACACCGGATTCGCGCGGTGCAGTTCGAGTTGCTCACGAACCGTCGACGGCCGGTCCTTCGGCGCGCTCTCCTCGAGCAGAGGGACATTCGCTGGAGGCGGCAGCGGAGGTGTGTTCAGCAAATTCGAAATCACGAACTTCCCGCGAAGAATTGGGGATGTGCGATTCGCGACAGAAGTTAACGACAGGAAGCTTCCTTGCCCCAAAAGGCCGCGGCGGTTTGGATCGGTGACTGTTACTCGACGAAAACGGGAGCCGTAGACGCCTTGGATCCCGTAATGGCGCGCAAGCCGTTCGTTCAGGAACGTGTAGTCGGCGTCCAGTACATCCAACACACTTCGGTTTTCACGCACGATGCTTGTAAAAAACAGCTCTGTCTCCCGGCGGAATGCCTGGCGAACATTGTCGTCAAAGTCGGGGAACATCAGAAGATCCGGCGTGACCTTGTCCAGGTTGCGAAGCTGTAGCCACTGCCCGGTGAACTGCGTCATCAGAGAATCGGCACGCTCATCGGCGATCATGCGTCGCACCTGGCCTTCGAGTACGCGAGGCTCGCGCAAACGCCCGGCGATAGCAAGGTTCAGCAGTTCGTCGTCGGGGATGCTGCTCCAAAGAAAGAACGACAACCTGGATGCCAGCTCGACATCGCTGATCCGATGCGGGGCGCCTGGCGGCAGCGCAACCGGATCTTCTTCCGCGCGAAACACGAAGGCAGGGCTGGCGAGAATGCGGGCAAGGCCTGCGCGGATTCCGGCATTGAAGTCGCCGCCTTCTTTACGCGCGTCATCGTAGAACTCCATCGGCCGCTTGATGTCGGCTGCGGTCGCCGGCCTTCGGAAGGCGCGACGGGCAACGCCGGACAGGATTTCGGCCGCGCAAGGTGTTTCCTGGGCACCAGTCTTGGGCTTGCACGTGAACAGGCGCTTACGCGACGCCGTCTCGCTGATGCCGGAAACGTTGTACGGACCTACGATATTCCCGGTGCGTAGCCTCGGAATCCCTGAAGGATTGTGGGCTTCGAGGCTGTCGCGAAGGACCGGTTGCCACATATTCTGTTCCTGCGTCGGTCGTTCGATAAATGTGAATCCAACCTCGTGAGGACCTGCCGTGACTTTGATTCGCGGCGAGGTCATACGCTTGTCGATTTCTTCGCGGGAAATCACGATATTCTTGGAGCTCGATTCGTGATCTTCCTTGCCGCCGATCGGCGCGGCGAAGACTTGCTTGCCGTCAAGCGTGACGATGAATTGATGCGGTGTCTCCTGGCCCTCGACACCCATGTAACCCTCGGCGACCGTGCGCAACAGCCGGCCGTAGAACACGTACTCTCCGTCCGCCGGGAAATCGTACTGAGCCAGAAGCCCTCCGCGGGTGCCGAGCGGTAATCCCTCCACATGCTGGCCCTGGCTTACAACCGTGCCGATCGAGAACGTCGCCGTGCCCGGCTCGGCCTCAGGATCGCCGACTGCAAGTTCGCTGATTCGCAAAGCCGCAGTCAGGTAGCGCTCGAGCAGCAGCGGGGAGGTCGTCAATGCCGTCGCGATGTTGTCGAATCCGAAATCGCCTCCGTCGCTCGGAAGAAGTTCCGACACGTCGATTCTGACGTCGAGCAGATCCCGAACGGCGTTCGCATATTCCGTGCGATTGAGCCGGTGCAGAACGTAACGACCGGGATAGCTCTTCGCAGCAGCTGCGCCATCGAGGTTTGCGATAAGTGTTGATCGAAAAGCATTCAGTTGTACGCTTCCAGGCGTTGGCGAATTACGTGGAGGCATTGCGCCCACACCGAGTTTGCGAACAACCTTTTCCCATACGTCGGCATCGGCGCCGGGATCTTTGAGATTGGCCTTATCCAAGGCAAGGGGCGCGCCGGCGGGGATTTTGGATCTTTCATTGTGGCAGGTGATGCAGTACTTGTTGAGCATCTCCTGATATGCGACTGGACTTTGTATTGCAGCCGTGGAGGGCGGCACAACTTTAGGTGAAGTTTGCGAGAAGGAAACTGTTGCCAGACACAGTGCGCCTGCCGCGACGAGAACCTTTTTCATTTCTGTTCCCCGTCGGCCTGAGGCGTTGCCTCTGCAGATGCCGCAGGAGGAGCCGGCGGCGCGGGCGGCAGGCCCATCAGTTCTCGTAGCAACTTCGCGACGTCTTGCGGACTCGCACCTCGGCCCCCTCGACCGCGTCCTCCGGGCGCGCCCTGAGCGCCGCGTGCGCCTTCAGTCGCTGCACCCGCTGGTCGTTTACCTTCGGCAACATCCAACGCCGTGAGGCCGTCTTTGTTCGGTTCGTCGAATTTCACTTTTGCATCGGCTAGAGCGCGAATCATGTCAAGGTTTCCGGCAGCGGCGACCTGATGTAGCAACGTAGAACCGTCGGGCGCTTTCGCGTTCGGGTTTGCGCCGGCCTTCAACAGCAACGCAAAAGCATCCACGGGTTTTCGGCTTCCCGGTTCTCGGTAAGGGACTGCGCCGGAGCGGATGTATCCCGGACCACCGGTCATTTGCGGTCCGCGACCCCCGTTGACGGCGGCCATGGCCGCGGTTCGGCCGGCGTTGGGATTGCCCCGGCCCCGACCGCCTTCAGCCTCCGCATCGCCCTCCGCAGGAGCCGCCGGACCGATTGGAGTCTTATCGAGATCGGCTCCATGGGCGATCAAAAGGTTCAGCGCTTCGACGTCGCAAGCAACAGCCGCGCGGAAGAATGCCGAGTTGTTAAACCGGTCGGTGTTAGGCATCGATGTAGAGTGGAACTGACCGACGAACGTTTTGTTCGGATCGGCCCCACGCTCCAGCAGGATTCTGATGAGGTCCAGTGCCGTTAACTTATTCGGATGATCCGGCCGCAGCCTGGATCCGTCGAATGCAAACTGATCGGTGCTGGCATCGCGCATTTCAACGGCCGTATACAGTGATCCATCATTGACTTCAGCGCCGAGGTCCCAAAGCAGCGCCGCGAGGTCAAACCGGTCGTTGTACATGGCCACCATCGCAGCCGATGCGTTGTCGCCGTTCTGCAGGTTCGGATCCGCCCCGCCTTGAATCAAGCGCCTCACAATGTCTTCGTACCCGTTTCGCGCGGCCCACATTAGCGCGGTAAAACCGCCTGTTGGATGATCGGCGTTCTTTCGTTCAGTGATCGACGTCACTTGGGCCTGGAGATTAGGATTAGCGCCCGCCTTGAGCAGCGTATCTACCACGTCAAGGTGACCCTGAGCCGAAGCCCACATCAACGCAGTCTCTTTCTGAAACGAGTCCGCCGCATTCACATCCACACCGCGCTCCAGGAGAATGCGTACTGCGGGAACGCTACCTGACCGCGAGGCGGCCATCAGCGGTGTCTCGCCTTCAGGATGGGTACGTTTGGGATCGGCGCCGGCCTTCAGCAATAGATCCATCATGTCGGCGTTGCCGATACGACTCGCCTCGAGCAGAGGAGTAATGCCGTAATTGTTTGGGGTATCGGCCTTGGCTCCGGCTCCGAGAAGCGCACGCGCAATGTCAACATTAGAGCTGTGTGCAGCCCAAAGGAGTGGAGTCGATCCGTCGCCGGATTGGTCGTTGACGTCCGCATGCGTCGCGATCAACTTGCGAACGCTGGTGAGATCGCCCCCTTTAACAGCCCGTGTGATTGCACTATCCCCAGCACCACGGACGATGCTGACGAGCAAAAACGCGATCGACGAAAGCAGCACAAGCAACCGCAGAACACGAGCCATTGGACCGCATCCCCTATCTCTGCAACTTGTTCTATGACTTGGGTGTTAATCATAATCCAGGCTCGCAACGCCGGGCTATGAGAAATTGGCTGAATCGGCCTCAGACGGACCGTAATGTCTTGATCGGGTCTGTGCGCGCTGCTTTGTTCGCAGGGAGGTAACTCGCGGCGGCCGTTACTACGAGGAGCAGCACCGCTGTAAATATGTAAGTTTCGGGTTCAATTGGGTTTGTCTGGTACAACATTCCGCTTATGGTCCTCGACAACAACAACGTTGCGCCTACTCCGATGGCAGACCCGATCAATGAGAGCTTCATGCCTTGAAAGATCACCAGGCGCAATACACTCCGCCGGGACGCGCCCAAAGCAATTCGAACGGCCATTTCATAGCGTTGTTGCGCAACCATGTAACTCAGAACGGCGTATAGACCAATCGTTGCAAGGAGAAGACCTGCAGCAGCAAAACCCTCCATCAGAACGGTGTCGAACCGTCTGGGAGCAACCGCGGAGGAAAGAATCTGGTTCAACGTGGTAGGTGCTGATGTAGCGACATCCGCATCAACCGATGCAATTGTCTGACGGAGAGTATCAGACATCGCTAGAGGTTCGGAACTGGTCTTCACTACGACTGTCATGCCGGCGGTGACCGTGTTCAACGCCGAAGACCAAACCTGGTCTAGGGGAAAATAAATCGTCGGTGTCGGCGCGTCATCGAGGGCAAAATGCTTCACATTACCGACCATACCGACGATGCGCACGTTCCACGGCGGCTTCCCGTCACCGAAATCGATAACGAGGTTTTGACCAATAGCTTCCTCGTCACGGATAAATCGCTGTTTCAATGCCTCATCGATAATTACCACACGATCCGCGCCCTCGCGGTCGAAGCTATCGAAACGTCTGCCCCGGCTTAGTGGAATGCCCATTACCTGGAAATAATCATTGCTTATGAACCGAGTCTGAGCGCCGGGTGTGTCTTCGACTTTTGCTGGAGGAAATCCGCGCACAATGAAGTCAGTCCGGCTGTTGACTCCGCTCAATGGCAGTGCGGATATAACTGCCGCCGGCGATTGAATTTTTTCAACCAGTGTTGAGACAAAGCGAGAGATCAAGGGCGCACTCGAATACTTCGATGGCGGAAGAGACACGCGCGTTGCCAGCACGTGATCGGCAACAAACCCGGTATCGACCGCCTGCAAACGGATGAAACTTTGTATGAGCAGGCCAGCGCCGATCATCAGAACAACGGATAAAGCAACTTCCACGACGACCAGCATATTTCTCGCTGTTACTCCCAACGAATCCGTGTGATCTCGCGCAGCACTTTTCAGACTATCGATCAGATCTCCACTGTTAGCTCTCAGCACCGGGACTAAAGCCAGTGCCGACGCCGCAACCACGGTTAACGCGCCTGTGAAGAGAAATACTTGCCAATCCATTGCGATCTGGGAGAGACGTGGGAATCCGACGGGCGTGAATCGTCCTACACCGCGCACGAGCCACCACGCCAGCGTGAGGCCGATGCCGCCACCGAGGACGCCCAACACAACGCATTCAGCAAAAACCTGTCGGGCAAGGTGTCCACGGTTTGCTCCAAGGGCGAGACGGATTGCCATCTCTTTCCGTTTGGATGCGGCGCGCGCGACAACAAGATTAGCTAGATTTGCGCACCCTATAGCGAGCACTGCGCCTACACACGCGAATAATGTCCAGAGAGAGGTCCGATAGCTTCCAACGATTTCCTCAGCAAGCGAATGGAGGCGCGGTGCCGTATGCTTCGCGTTCTCGTCGGGATAAAGCCGCCGCAGTCTTTCCGTGATCGTGATCAGATTGGCGCGAGTTTCGTCGATGGAAGCGCCGCCCTTCAATCGGCCGAAAACTCGAAGGAAGTTCGAGCCTCGCTCGCTACGTCGCGAATCGGTCTCAAAAACGAGCGGACTTGCGATATCAACCTCAGCATTGGGCAACATGAAATCCGCCGGCAATACGCCGATAACTTCGAAAGGTTCTCCGTTAAGGAGTATGTTGCGGCCGATTGCGGCTGGATTCGAACCAAACCGGCGCTGCCAGAACCCATAACTGATCACGACCACGCGATCCCTTCCGGGCGTTCCGTCTGATGGCGTGATCAAGCGCCCGGCAGCCGGTCGAACTCCCAGCACCTCGAACGCGCTGGAAGATAACCGCACACCCTGAAGTCGCTCCGCTTCGCCGGACCCGGTCAGGTTGGCGGCCCAGCTAGCGAACGCTGACAGTTCGACCAGACTCGCGGCTGCAGACTGCGTATCGACGAAGTTCGGAATGGAGAAAAACGCCTTGTCGCGATCCGTCCGAGTGGCCCAAATCCACACAAGCCTGTCTGGATTTCGAAAGGCGAGATCGCGAAGAAGCACCGCTCGGACAATCGTGAACATTGTTGTATTCGCTGCAATGCCGAGCGCCAGCAGGGCAACGGCGAATATCGTGAACTTCGGAGTTCTCGCCAAATTCCGAACTGCTAGTTTCATACACGCTCCTGAAAGATAGTCTATGATACAGCTGTAATATTCGTATGAAACAATTGTTATATTTCACCCTAATCGCCAACGGCCGAGTCTTCGGCGCGAGTTGCCGAATGGAGTTCGTCCTCAACACGAACCCCGACTCTGCCGTACCGGAAATACAGCGGTGGGATGACGATCATATTCAGGAACGTCGAGGTAACGATCCCACCAAGGATCACGACCGCCATCGGTTGCTGAATTTCTTTTCCAGGCTGGCCAACACCCAGGGCCAGCGGAATGAGACCGACACCCGTCACGAGGGCCGTCATTAAGATCGGGCTCAGACGCTCCAGGGAGCCTTGAACGATCGATTGTCTGAATGGGACGCTTTCCTCTTGCGCCAAGTGACGGTAATGCGTGATCAGCATGATGCCGTTTCGCGTCGCGATTCCGAATAGCGTAATGAAGCCAACCAGCGAGGCTATCGATAACGTGCCACCCGATACGAAAACCATGATCACCCCGCCGATCAAGGCGAGAGGCAGATTCGCCATTACCAACAACGCGAGCCGGCCGGATTGCAGGGCGAGGTAAAGCAGCAGAAAGATTCCAGCAATCGACACGATAGTCATGGTCGTGATCTTCCGTGCAGCCTCTTCCTGCGCTTCGAATTGCCCACCGTACTGTACAAAGTAGCCTTCCGGCAGTGCGACATCCCGAGCGATCTTTTGTCGGATTTCGTTAATCACCGATCCCAGATCTCGTCCCGCGACATTCGACTGTACGATGATTCGCCGCTGTACGTTTTCACGATTGATCGTGTTGGGGCCCTGGTCCACCTGGACCGAAGCGACTTGACTGATCGGGACCTTGGCGCCAACAGGCGTATCGATCAATGAAGATGCAATCGATTCCGTCGACTCCCTCGCTGCGTCGTTGAATCGAACCACAAGATCAAACGTGCGCTGGTTCTCCAGAACCTGAGAGACAACTTCGCCGTTGAAGGCGGTATCGACGCTTTCCGCAAGATCCTGCGCTCGAATTCCGACTGCAGCGGCACGTTTTCGATCCAGGTTGATTTGTAATTGAGGAACGCCAACTTGAGGTTCGACCAAAAGATCAACCACACCCGGAACAGTGTCCATGACTTTTCGAATCTCTTCGGCCTTGTTCCGAAGGGTTACAAGATCCGGACCGAACAATTTGATCGCAATCTGCGCGCGAGTGCCCGAGAGAAGATGATCCATACGGTGAGACATCGGCTGCCCCACTTCCGAAGTTATACCGGGAATTTGGGCAAGATTCTGACGGACCTCCTCCATCACCTGAAACTGGCGCCGATTGAGCTGTCGCGTTACAACTTCAATCTCGCTTGCATTCACACCGGCGGCATGTTCGTCTAACTCGGCACGTCCGGTCCGGCGTGTCGTGGAAACCACTTCAGGCGTGCGATGGAGCGTTTCCTCGACAATTCGAGCGATGCGATTCGACTCCTGCAGGGACGTTCCAGGCGGCAACGAAATGTTGATATTGAGGGCTCCCTCGTTGAATGTCGGCAGGAACTCTCGACCCATCAACGGAAAAAGCATTATCGAGAGGACCAACATCACCGCGGAGACGCCGATAATTTCCACCGGCCGATGAAGCGTCCATTGAAGAATTCTTGCGTAATACCGCTTCAGCCACTGCACAAGCTTTGAGTCGCCGGTTTCGCGAACCAATCGTGAACGGCCAAGCAGGTAGTAGCACAGAGCCGGCGTTACCGTCAGCGCAACCAGAAGAGAAGCAGCAACCGATGCAATATATGCAAACGCAAGGGGCGCAAACATGCGACCCTCGAAACCTCCGAGATTTAACAAAGGCATGAACACCAGGATGATGATGAGGGTGGCGAAAACGATCGAACTTCGGATCTCGCTGGACGCTTTAAAGATTACAGTTGATGGAGTCTGAGACATCCCGGACTGGGCATTTTGCCGAAGCCGCCGGAAGACGTTCTCCACGTCAATAATGGCATCGTCAACCAACTCTCCAACGGCAATGGCCAATCCGCCCAATGTCATTGTGTTAATTCCGATTCCAAAATAAGTCATCATGAGAATGGCGGTTACGATCGAAAGCGGAATTGCTGTGAGGCTGATGAACGTGGTCCGGAAATTCCAAAGAAACAAAAACAGGACGACTGTGACTAAGATGCCTCCTTCCAGAATCGCGCGCTTCACATTATCGACGGCGCGCTCGATGAACGCGGCTTGCTGAAATGCCTTCGTTTCAATGGTCACGTCATCCGGCAACGTGGATTTCAACGTAGCCAGTGCTGCCTCGATCTGCTGAGTGACTTCGAGTGTGTTCGCGTTAGGCTGTTTTTGAATTGTTGCGACGACGTCGGAATGCATATTGAAGCTTCCATCGCCTCGTTTAATGGCGGGACCGATGCGGACGTCGGCAACATTCTTCACGAGGATCGGTGTCGCGTTTCGAACAGCGATCACGGAGTTTGCGAGGTCTTCAAGGGTATTGACCCGTCCGCGCGCTCGAACGAAGTACTCTAAGTCGGGCCGCTCCATGAAACCGCCAGACGCATTAGCATTTGCCGCCCCGACTGCATTACTCACTTCTTTCAGGGTCAGCGAATAATCGCGAAGTTTCGCCGGGTCGACCAGCACTTGATATTGCTTGGTTTCACCTCCGATGATCATGACCTGAGCAACGCCTGGAACGCCCAACAAGCGTGGGCGAATAACCCAGTCCGCCAGCGAACGAAGGTCCATCGCAGATGTGGTTTTGCTGGTCATCGAAATGAGCACGATCTCGCCCATCGTTGACGAAATCGGCCCGAGCACGGGGGGACGGATTCCTGCCGGCAATCGAACTTGCCCAAGTTTTTCAGTGACGAGCTGGCGCGCGCGGTAGATGTCGTTGCCGAGATTGAACTCCACGAAGACAATCGAAATTCCAGCGGCTGAATTTGAGCGAACCCGGAATACGCCAGCGGTCCCATTCATCGCCGCTTCAATAGGAAGGCTGACCAGGGCCTCAACTTCTTCGGGCGCCATCCCGTGGGATTCCGTGAGAATCGTCACAGTCGGCGCGGTCAGATCCGGAAAAACGTCTACCGGGGCCCGGACTGCGCTGATTCCACCGTACACCAAGAGGACTGTTGCTCCGACGACAACAATGAGCCGGTTATTTATCGACCACTGAATGATTTTGTTGAGCATGTTGTCTAGACCTCGTGCGTGTGGGCACCAGCATTGGCCGGCCGGAGTTCCTGGAGTTTCAGCTGATATGCGCCCTGAGTCACGACGCGCTCTCCCGGTTTCACACCACTGACAATAGCGACTTTCCCACCATATTCATCACCAACGACGACATCGCGGCGTTCGAATTCTTCACCAGTTCGCAACACATAAACGATCTTCTTTCCCTCGTTATCGAGAACAGATTCTTTCGGAACGAGAAGCAGGGTGGTCCTTGCTCCCACACCCAGCCGGAGGTTGGCTTGCATTCCCAGTTTTAAGTCCCGCGACGCATTACTGACTTCGAATACCGCGGTTGCGGCGCGACTCTGTTCATCGACAACGGAACCAATACTGACGAGGCGGCCCTGGAATTCCCGATCTGGGTAAGCGGCCGTCGTGAATATGGCGGCTACGTCTTTCTTCACACGCCCGAGATCTTTCTCGAAGATCGGCGCCTCGACCCAGACTCGATCGAGAGCTACGATCTCTAGAATCGGTTCCCCGGGATGGACTTCTTCTCCTGGAGATTTTTTTAACGCCACAACCGTACCGGAAATTGGCGCGTTCACTTGATAGGTGGATGCGGTAGGAGCGGTCTGCAGAGCCTTGATCTGTTCTTGTACGCCGGTCAGTATTGCTTCCGCTGCCTTACGGTCCGCCTCGGCAGTCTCTAGTTGCCGCTGTGAATAGGCTTTCAAATCGACCAGACGTTTGGCCCGGTCGGCCTCTGCCGCTGCAGCGTTCAGCCGTGCGCGAGCTTCGATTTCTGCTTGCGCGAGCCGGCGGCGCTCTGCGTCTACACGACTATTTTCGATGTGGATCTGCGCAGTTTCAGCTGCTGTGGGCGTTTGCAATACCGTGGCAAGAAGTTGTCCACGCGCTACGGACTGACCGATTTGCGGAAGAGGACGCGTGTCGATAATACCGCCAACGGGAGGGGCGACCAATGCACGGTTTGACGGGACTGCAGTCACCCGCCCGGTCGAATAAATCTGCTCGGGCAGCTCAGCTTGTTGGGCCAGCGCCAGCTTCATATGAATGAGCCACTGCTGTTCCATGCGAAATTGGACGAGGCCTGTCGATGTAGCGGCTGGCAGTGTGGCGTCGGCGGCTTCCTGTACCGGACGCCTCCAAATGAAGAGGACGGCTGCAATCACAGCGACAGCAATTATGGGGAATAACCACTTCTTAAGGCTGCGCCGTATCGGGCTTGCGCTTCGCGTCTTCATGGTTGGACCTCCTTTCCCACGGCAAGCGCGAGTTCACTGAGGCTGACCTGATAGTCAAAAAGCGTTCGAAAATATTGTTGCCGCACCTCGGCGCTCGTTCTTTGCGCTTCGAGCACGGAGAGAAGTGGCGTCGCGCCCTCCTGATAGGCGGCTAACGCGATCGATCTGGATTCGTCGGCCTGATTCAGTAACTCATCGCGGAAGGTCTGTACCTGGTCTCGAGCAGTCTGGAATGCTTCATACGCGGCGCTGACCTCCGCAATCGTGTGACTCTTTGCCACCTCTAGCAGAGCGGCCGCCGTTTTTTGATCCGCTTGAGTGCGAGCTATACCAGCTTGGTTCCGATCCCTGATTTTCAAGGGTATGTTCACTCCGAACCAGACGGTGTCGTCCGACGCCACACGTTTGTATCCCACCCAAGGGGAGATATCTGGCTTTGCTCGAGCTTCTTCAAGAGCGAGCCTTTCCTTCCCGGCTGCGACGTCACGCTCACCAGCCTGGACGTCGGGGCGCTCGCGAAGCGCGATTTCGAGTAGCGATTCCAGAGTGGGATTAATCAGCGGCAAATCGAGGCTGGCCGACACATCCTGCTTCATGACACTATCGTCTTCGAGATTTTCAGCGAGCCGAATCATCGCCTGCTTCAGACTGAGTTCGGCTTGCTTGAGGGCAGAATCGAATTTGATTCGTTCGAGGCGCACTTTGATGAGATCGGCTTCCGGAATCGCGCCCTCCTGAAAACGCGCAAGGTTGAATTGAACGAGCTGTTGAAACATTTGCTGATTTTCGGTCGCGACCTGGATCTCGCGCCGGGCAAGCACTGCCTGAAAGTACAGACGTTTCACCTCTGCAATACCCTTCCGCATCGCGTCGGCGAATCTGGCTTCAGCGGCCGAGATCGTGGCCTCGGCAACTTGCTCTCGGAGCTTGCGCTTGCCGCCTAATTCGATCGTTTCCGAGTAGGCGACACCAACTTCGTACAAGTTGCCGAACGGGACGGGGCCAGAAACCCTAAAGTTTTCGGCCGTAACCGACAAGCCGGGATTCGGCCGGAGCCTCGCCGCGATCGCATCCGCTTTCGTATGTTCCAGGCGATAGCGTTCAGCCTGGAGTTCGAGATTGCGATCGATGTATGCAGTAACGACACGTTCCAGCGTCAGGGACGTGCTCGATTGTTGTGCCTGGGCCGAAAAAGCAAGGGCCGTTAATGTCAGAACTAAAGTAGAACCAATGACCGCCAATTTATTCACTTGCGACTCCTCACTGCACTTTGAAATCGCTCAACGGCATGCGCTCATCGAGCTTTTCGTTCTTGATATGAAACTCAATGTTGTAATCACCCGGTCGAGGAATAGTGAGCTCGGCGACGTATATTCCTGTCACTTTACCGATCCGGCTCACCGTCTGTGTCGCTACCTCTGATGATCCGCTCGCCTTTGCGACCAAAGTGACTTCGGCTTTTTCAACCGGGAATCCGTCGGATAAGTCGGTCAAGTGAATACGCACCTGACTCGGTTTTCCCGCATGTAACGGCTCGTATTCGAAATAGTTCTCCACACGATCCGTAAATTCGGTCCGCGACAAAGCCTCAGGCTCGGCGGCCGGTGGTGGGGAGGCAGTCGGGTTCGAGCTCGAGCAGCCCAATAACGCTAAGCACAGGATGAGCAGCAGCAATCGCGCGGCTGCCGTCGAAAAATCATTCATAACAGCTCGTCTTCGGTAATCGGATGTCGGAAAGAAAGTTGAAAAGACGGCACACTTCCGCGCGTCCGTCTCGAAAATGTGGCGGCGAATTAGAGGGCTGGTGGAGATCTGGAGGCTAATCCCGAGCGCTCGGGCGGACTATGCGTACGCACAGTCAGCACTGAAATCACAGCGCGGCTCACCGGCGGCGGAGGAACCTTCAAGGGCTCGGAAAACTCCGTAGCCGCTTGGAAACCTGCCGAGATCGGCGCCGCCAACGTGAAGACATCAATCCAACGAGCGTGTTCATGCGAATCTTGTGTTTCGATAGCATGCTCAGAAGGCGATGATGAATGTTCCAGCTCGGGAAAATGTGCGTGTACGATCGATCCAGCATGGCCGTGATCATCTGCGCCGTGGACGTGGAATAAGGGGGCTGAAACCAATGCAAAAAGCATTGCAAACACCCCTGTACAGGCGCTGAATCGCAGCATGGCCAACATTCTCCTTTGCCGCAAACGAGCAAGTCAATGACGGTTTTGGCCGAGCAGTTGAATTGTTGCGGTTTCCGGACGGATATTCGAGACTGTCAGTGATTGTTGAACCGAGCGCCAGCTTGACGAACTTTCGCATTTTGAACCATTCCGACATTGTGTCCAATTTCGAAACTATTGGACATGTCGTTCAAACACGATTCGGACTTAACCAAGTACGACGATTTCCATAAAATGTTCAAGTCAATCGCTGCTAGAGGCATCGTCCGAGCGTTGAACAGCTCTCGGCCCGGAGGCCATGCGTCCGGCCGAGGCCTTCAAGCTGGGTACGCTGATGTATACTCTGCACATGTCGTTGTCGTTTCGAGCATGGGTTTTGGCCGTCGCGCTGGCCTCGGGCCTTGGTCCCCAGCTCGCTTGCTTTATGCCCGACCAAACGGTTACGAAGTCGGAGATGGACTGCTGCGAACGGATGGCCGGTGATTGTACCGGTGCGAATATGTCGCATGCGTGTTGCCGGACGGTCGTGCAGACGGATGTAGGAATCGTAGCTAAAGTCTTTCGCAATCTCATGCCGACATCGGATGTGGCGGAGAGAGCCATCGATGATGTATCAATTGCCCTTCAGAACGGTGGATTCGGCGAGTTGTTCATCTATAATAACCACGCTCCACCTCCCGAACCTCTAGTTTCTTTCACCATCCTTCGTATCTGATTTCGCATTTGTTTGTCCTGGTGTGGGTGTTTGTGTGCCCGCAGACCCATTTCTCTTCGGGAGCAAGAAATGCGAATACTTTTTCTTTTCATACTCTTTCAATCAACGGAGCCGTTGAGCGATCGCGTTCTGATTCAAGAACACCAACACCGTCGCTCAGATGTAACGCCGCTGACGCTCGCTGAAATCGAAGCCGCAGCATTCCAAAGCAATCGCGAGATCCGGTTGATGACGGAACGGGTGAGTGCGGCGAAAGCCGGCATCATACCCGCGACATCCATCGATGATCCGTCGTTCATGTACAGGGCTTGGGGCACCCCGCTCCTGGAGCCGTGGAACCTGAATCAGACGCAAAACATGTTCATGTTCAGCCAAACATTCCCGGCAGCTGGAAAACGTGAACTTCGCTATGTGGCGGCGACTCAGGCGGTTGATGTTGCCGAAGCCGAACTCGAAGCGAGGAAACTCGATGTGACGGCCCGCGTAAGAGCCGCATTTTATGGCCTGCTTCGCAATCAAGATGAGTTGCGGCTACATGATGAACAGATTGCTCTGGCGCAACAGGCCGTTGCGGCCGCACGGATTAAATATACCGTCGGCCGTGTACCTCAGCAGGATGTTCTTAAGGCTCAGATTGCAGTAACAAAGCTGGCGGATCACCTGGCAATGTTTCTTCAAGATGGGGATCTCGCTCGTGTTCGCTTGAACACGCTTATGGGACGAGACCCTGCAGGCCCTTTAGAAGTGGCCGGAGAATACGCCCCGCCGGGCACCCTCCCGAGTTTCGCCGAACTCAAACAAATCGCTTTGGACCATCGGCCCGAGTTAAAGGCCATCGAAGCGGCTACCCGAAAGCTGGAAACGCAAGTGCGGCTAGCGGAGAAGAATTACAAACCGGATATTTCCGTCGGTGCCGGCTACATGCTTATGCCTTCCGGTTCGATGAATCGCAATGGGTACATGGCCGAACTCTCGTTCAACTTGCCTTGGCTCAATCGCTCCAAACACGATTCGGAAATTCGTGAAGCACAGTCGCAAGTTAATGTCCAACGCGCTGAGCTTTCTGCACAACAGGCGATGGTGTTCCAGGAAATTCAAGAGGCTCTGATCCGTGCCAACACAGCATCACGGCTGGTTGAGATTTATCAGGATACTCTCCGGCCCCAAGCCCAGGCGACCCTGCGGGCTGCATCCGCCGCATACCAGACGGATCAGACGGATTTCTTAAATCTAATCGACAGTCAGAACACGGCGCTGGATGTCGAGTACTCCTATTATCGTGCACTCGCAGAATTCGATTCACGGGTGGTTGAGATTGAGCGCGCGGTTGGAGCACCGCTTCCGAGAGATCTTGGCGGAAGCAATATGGGAGGTCGGCCATGAGCGGAGCGAATGTAAGCCCGACGGGGCGAAATCACCAAGTAATAACGCGTCGTGAAAAGACCTGGCTCGCCGTCGGATTATTGATGGGTGGGATCGTGGTTGCCTCCATTTTCGTGGGGCGCCAGTACGTTACTTCCCGCCAGGAAGCAGCCGCAGCCGCCGAGACGACGCCAGATAAATCCGCTGTAATCCCCGATGCTCCCTCAAACCCGGGCTCCACACCTACGGTGGAACTGACTGAACAGGAACAAAAGGCGATTGGCGTCGAAACTGCCGAGGTCAAGCGACAAACAGTGCGAAAAGAGATTGTGGCTCCTGCGAAAGTAACTGAACCGGAAACGGGTATTGGTGCGATCAGCGCCCGAATCGGTGGACGCATCGACAAATTACTTATCAATGTCACGGGCGAAACCGTTAGACGCGGGCAAGCTGTCGCTCTGATTTACAGTCCAGAAGTCTTCACGGCCGGTGAGGAGTACAGGCTCGCACTAGACAATCGTCAGCGCCTCAACGCGAGTAAGGAACCGCAAGCCATCACTGAGGCGGACGAGCTGGTTCGCGCAAGCCGGCGACGCCTCGAATTGTGGGGACTCACCTCACAGCAGATTGAAGAAATCGCGGCGTCCGAAGAGAAAGCTGTTCAGATCACGACGTATTCCCCCGTTTCCGGTGTCGTTACGAAGCGCAATGTTGCCGAAGGGCAATATGTCAAAGAGGGCGACGTTCTGTTCGAGCTTGCGGATCTTACCGCCGTCTGGGTGCAGGCCGATATTTTTGAGTCCGATATCCCGATGATCCGTACTGGGCAGAAGGTCAAGATTACCGCACCCACGCTTGCGGGCGGTTCTATCCAAGGCACGGTTAATTTCCTTCAACCGTCTGTCGATGCCCAAAACCGAACTATGACAGCTCGAATACAGGTGCCGAACGCGGAGATGCGCCTACGACCGGGGATGTTCGTGCAGGTCTCATTTGAAACACGTCTCGGTACCGATATCGTTGCGGTTCCACGCTCTTCCGTTCTGGACACGGGCAAAGAGAAAGTCGTCTATGTCGCGAAGGACAACGGTCGGTTCGAGAAACGTTCCATCGACGCATCGATTGTGGGCGACGACTATGCCGTCACGCGCGGCGTTCGAGCAGGTGAGCGCGTCGTGACGCATGGAAACTTCCTTATTGATTCCCAAACGCGGCTGACCGGGTCGATAACCGGAATGTTTGGCGGATCGAAAACCTATGGCGGCGGCAGCACTTCGTCTGAACTCAACGGTTCGAATTATAGGTTGACGCTTCAGTCCGAGCCGGCACTGCCAAAGGTTGGTTCTGAAGCCAAGTTCCATGTGAAGGTGACTGATCCAGATGGAAAACCCGTCACTGATGCTCAGGTTCAATTGACGCTGGTGATGCCTGCAATGCCGTCGATGGGTATGGGTGAAATGCGTTCCGCCGCCGATCTCTCCTGGAATGGCTCGGAATACCTCGGCAAAGGTACGGTTGCTATGGCGGGGTCATGGAACGTCACCGTTGAAGCCCGTCGCGGCGGTCAACTCCTCGGTGTGTACCGAACGCGTTTCGACGCGAACTGAGGCAGCGATGAGCGGAGCGAATGCAAGCCCGAAAGGGCGAAGCGAGGAAATGAAATGATCAATCGGTTAATTGAATTCTCGCTGAAAAACCGTTTCCTCCTACTAGTCGCGTACGCGCTTCTCGCAGGTTGGGGATATTGGGCCCTATTGAAGACCCCGATTGACGCAATCCCTGATTTGAGTGAAAACCAGGTCATCATCTTTACAGACTGGCCGGGTCGAAGTCCTCAGGAAGTCGAAGACCAAATTACCTACCCTCTGACAGTCAATCTGCAAGGCCTGCCCAGCGTCAAGACAGTGCGCTCCTCATCTGCCTTCGGCTTTTCAATGATCAATATTATTTTCGAAGACGAAGTAGATGTTTACTTCGCGCGGACTCGGGTACTTGAGCGCTTGAACCTCGCTTCTAGCTTTCTGCCTGCCGGTGTAATTCCGACGCTTGGGCCGGATGCGACAGGTGTCGGTCAGGTTTTTTGGTACACGGTGGAAGGACCGTACGACCCCGGCACACTTCGCTCACTCCAGGACTGGTTCATTCGTTATCAGCTCAACTCCGTTCCCGGTGTTGCAGAGGTTGCGAGCATAGGCGGTTTCGTCCGACAGTATCAAATCGATGTCGATCCGGTAAAGCTACGTGCGTTCAATATGCCAATAAGTACCGTTTTCGCTGCAATCCAGCGAAGCAACAACAATGTTGGCGCAAAGGTTCTTGAAGCGAACGACATGGAGTACGTCGTACGAGGCGTGGGACTTATTGAGTCGGTAACAGATATTGAAAACATTGTCCTCGCATCAATGAATGGGACACCCGTTTACGTGCGAAATGTCGCTGCAGTCCAGCTTGGACCGGACTTTCGCAGAGGTGTTTTGGACAAAGGCGGCGTTGATGCCGTCGGTGGCGTTGTGGTCATTCGTTATGGAGCGAATGCTCTCAATGTCATCGATTCAGTGAAAGCAAAAATTCAGGCCATGCAGCCGGGCCTGCCGAAGGGTGTCCGAATCAACTCTTTCTATGACAGAAGTTCGCTAATCCGAAATGCCGTAGAAACGTTGCGATCGGCATTAGTCGAAGAAATCATCCTGGTCACATTAGCTCACATCGTTTTCTTGTGGCACTTTCGGAGCATTCTCATTGTCACCATTCCGCTCCCGTTGGCTGTTCTAACTTCATTCCTCTTCATGCACTACTTCGGAATCTCCTCGAACCTCATGTCACTTGGCGGCATCGCTATCGCGATCGGTGTTCTCGTGGATGCCGGCATCGTGATGACGGAGAACGTGCTTCGCCATGCTGAAACCTACAGCCAGGAACATGGAGAGTACCGTTCAAAAATTGCCGACATCACGCTTAACGCTGCGCGACTTGTAGGGCGTCCGATTTTGTTCTCAATGACGATCATTATTCTCGCGTTCGTTCCTGTCTTCGCCTTGACTGGCATGGAAGGAAAGCTGTTTCACCCGCTGGCGTTCACTAAAACGTTCGCTATGGTCGGTTCGACGATCATTGCTGTCACGCTCGTGCCGGTCCTTTGCACATTTTTGATTCGCGGCCGGTTGCATCGAGAAGAAAGCAATCCCGTGATGCGGCTCCTTCGCGCCATTTACGCGCCAGTTCTTCGTTTCGCGCTGCGACATCGTCTGCTCACGCTTATGTGTGCTGCATTGCTGTTCGGATTTGCGATGTTCCTTGCCACCCGCATTGGATCCGAATTCATGCCGCCACTCGATGAAGAAACCGCGATGTGGATGCCCGTGACGGACCCGAGCATATCCCTATCGAAAGCAACGGAGTTGTTGCGGCAGCAGGACCGAATCATTGCTGAAGATCCGGTTGTCGCTTCCGTTGTTGGGAAGATTGGGCGCGCCGAAACCTCTACCGATCCGGCGCCCATCAACATGACCGAGACAATCGTCACATTCAAGCCCAAAGACCAATGGCCTGCAGGATTAACGAAGGTCGCCATTATGCAACGCCTAGACGAAAAACTGCGGATGCCTGGCGTTACGAATATCTGGACACAGCCCATACGAAACCGCATCGACATGCTATCCACCGGTATCCGTACGCAAGTAGGCGTAAAAGTGTTTGGGTCTGATTTGCAAACAATCGAAAGAAAATCGATCGAGATCGAACGCGTTTTGCGCGCTGTGCCGGGAGCCGCAGATCTCTACGCCGAGCGAATCACCGGCGCTCCATACCTTGACATTCGAATCGACAGAACGACGGCCGCTCGATTTGGAATTAATGTCGGGGACGCGCAAGACGTGATCGAATCGGCCATCGGTGGAAAGAACGTCACATCCACCATCGAAGGGCGCCAGCGTTTTTCCGTTCGAGTGCGGTACGCGAGGGATTTTCGGGAAGATGTCGAAGCACTCGCGAATGTCCTTGTCGCCGGCCCAAGCGGAACGCAGATACCGCTCCGCGACATTGCACGTATCGGAGTCGTGATGGGCCCCTCCATGATCACTAGCGAAAATGGTTTGCTGCGCGGGACTGTCCTGATGAATGTCCGGGGGCGCGACGTTGGTGGATTTGTGGATGAAGCGAAGCGAGTTGTGGCTGAACGCGTTAGCATGCCGGCGGGCTATTACATCGAGTGGAGCGGTCAATATGAGAATCAAATCCGCGCAAAGGAGCGCCTGCAAATCGTCATACCCGCGGTTGTTCTTATCATTTTCGTTTTGCTCTATATGACGTATCACTCCGCTAAGGAAGCGCTCCACGTGCTCCTGGCCGTTCCATTTGCCCTGACCGGAGGCATTTTCTTGCTGAAATTCCTGGGTTACAACTTTTCAGTCGCCGTTTGGGTTGGATTTATCGCGCTATTTGGGACCGCCGTTCAAACCGGTGTCGTCATGGTGATCTATTTAGAGGAAGCCGTCCGTCGAAAGATGGCTGCGAACGGCGAGTTGACTATTGAGACTTTACACGACGGGGTGATAGAAGGTGCGCTTCTTCGCCTACGTCCGAAGGTAATGACTGTGGCCACAGTGGTTGCCGGGCTGTTACCGATTATGTGGTCGACGCATACGGGAGCCGAAGTAATGAAACCGCTGGCCACACCGGTGCTGGGCGGCATGGTCAGTTCTTTGCTTCACGTTCTTATTGTTACGCCGGTCATTTTCACCACGTTTCGCGAGCGTGAACTTCGCCGCACGCTTAACCGTGGGAGTGCGGATGTCAGCTCTTCTTGAGAGAACAATGTGATGGGACCCATGAATGCTCATCACTCACGCGGCGCGCACGATCGCTAACGCAAATAACGCAGGACGCGCGTCACCCTCGTACAGTTCATGCGGAGCAAGCGTCATTTTCGGAAAATGTTCAGCGCCGATGCTGGTAAGCGTGGCTACCGCAACAGTTATGCCGATTGCCCAGCGCAGTGCCGTGTGCGTAAGAATTTTCATGGATATTCCCCTGAAAATTGCGGTGCACACCGGCTTCCACTGCTAACGTGAAAAACAGAATCCGCTTACTCATATGTCCTCAAAAAACAATCCCCAAGGTCGTCTGAAATTTCGTATTCACGGCGTCGTCGTTGAAAGTTGGTCGATTCTTCCACTGGTAATTGACACCCAGCCGCGTATGCTCGCCGATGAATCGCAAATAGCCGGCGCTGGTGGCTCGAACATTTTCGCCGGTCATCGGATCTCCAAACAGAGTGTCGTATCGAATATATATCTGATCGGCTGTAGTCAAGCGAAAGAGACCTGCTGCAGAACCACCGCTGGTATGTGCACCTGGAACGAAGGCTTCGGTGAATTCAGGCTCTCGCGACAGGAACGTCGAGGGCCTAGTCCCGCGAATAATTTCCACGCGAGCCCCGAATCGCTGGAGCGCGTACTGGAGATCCAGGCCAAAGATCCTCACGCTCCGACTTCCGACAGTGTTCGGAGGCAGCAATTGGCTACCGAACTCGGCCGAGCCTCCTATGGCGAGGCCCCAGTTCGGAACAAGACGCCGCACGCGTATTACCGTGTTTAAGCGATTGTCGGAATCGGCGAATAACCGATTACCGTTTAGGAGGGCAGCGGAGAAGGTCGTGTTTCGTAGAAAGGTTTTCTGATCGGAGCCGGTATCCCAACGGAACATCACACCGCGGTCACGTTCACCGGGAAAGAAATAGCCTTCGAACATTGCTCGCTCCGGGTATTCGCGCTCGGAGCTCGACTGTTGCACATCAAATCCAAAAGGCTTCACGAACTGTCCTGCGCGGAGCGTTACGCCGCCGGCCGGGTAGAATTCGATAAACGCATCATTCACAATTTCATCCGCCGAACCTTCCGGAGCGGGATGAAACTGCATCTCCAATCCGGCGCCGATGCGAGGTGAAACGCGCCCGGACCATCTCGTTTCAATTCGCGTGAGCTGAAAGTTTTGATCGGTTTCGTTCGGATCGGCCCCCGGAACGAGACCTCTCGAAAACCGGTTTTGGAGAAATATCTCGGGACGGCCTGTGAACTGGTGCTCGCGTTCATCGCCACCCAAGTCCGGAATTAAGACTTGCTCTGCAAATTCGCGGTTCGTCACCGTTGTCGGAGGTTCCGGAGGAGGTGTGTTGGCCTCTGCCGGAGTCTGCGCTCGTGCGTCTCGTTTTAGCGCCTCGAGTTCCTGTTGTAATCGTTGCATTTCGGATTCAAGCGCTTTCACGCGTTCTTGAACCGTCTGTGGATATGCCGAGCGTGCGATTGACATCAGAACCAGTAGCAATGCGGCTTTTCCGAATCGAATCACAACTTCTCCTTTTCGCCGCACCTAAGCACGACGATGTTAGTGATACAACTGTGATATTGGTACGAAACAGTTGTTATACTGAAGATCAAGGAAAAGTGAAAGAAGCTGAGCCCACAACATGGTTAATGTTGATTCACCAGATTCCGAACTCGCCCCCCTACTTGCGCGTGAAGATGTGGCGGCGGTTGCAGAAGATCGGCGCTGTGGCGGTAAAAAACGCCGTCTATGTTCTTCCGCTATCGGATCAGGCGTCCGAGGACTTTCATTGGGTTGCACGCGAGATCATGGAGGCAGGCGGCGATGCTTCGGTGTGCGAGGCCACTTTCATCGAAGGACTGAAGACCAACGAGCTGATCGAACTATTTCGAGCGGCTCGTGAATCGGATTACGCAGAGTTGAGCACGGAGATCAAGGACCTGGGTCAGGAGCTGCGGACAGCGCAAGCCGGCGATGAGGCCTGGGCGTCGGTAATGGCGGGGGGGGTCGCCCGGATCCGGCAGCGGTTGACTGAAATCCAAAACATCGATTTTTTCCCCGGGGCGGCACGGAAACAGGCGGAAGTACAGGTTTCAGAGCTCGAGACGAAAATTCGCAGAGCGCCAATTCGCAGGGCGCAGCAACAACCCGGTTCGTACTCCGGCCGGACATGGGTAACCCGGACAGGAGTTCATGTGGATCGCATGGCGTCGGCGTGGCTGATTCGCCGTTTCATTGATCCCGCTGCACGGTTCAGGTTTGTGGCCGCAAAAGGCTACCGTCCGGAAGCGAGTGATTTGCGGTTCGATATGTTTGATGCCGAGTTCACTCATGAAGGTGAACTCTGCACTTTCGAGGTGCTCTTGGAACGGCTGAATATCGGCGACCGCGCTCTGCGCCCAATCGCGGAGCTCATTCACGATATCGATTTGAAAGATCCAAAATTCGGAAGGCCCGAAACGGCTGGGATAGCTCTCGTCGTAAATGCGATCTGTACCAAGCATAAGGACGACATGGACCGCATTGAGCGAGCAACCGTTCTTTTCGATGAACTTTATGATTTTTTCAAGAGACGTTGACTTGAGGAGAAAGACGATGAAACGCACGTGTTTGTTCTTTCTGTTGTCCGTATGTGTCTGCGTCATTGCTGCTGGTCAACAAAACGCGACCTGGAAATCCATTGATGCTGGAATGGGCCGGCAAGGTCAGGACCAACCTGACGGAACGCACCGTTTCGGCATGCCGCGATCAGATTTAAAAGTCACGGCAAATGGCGTTGAACTGAAAGCAGGATTTGCACTCGGATCCTGGGCTGCGTTTCGAAATATGGGGAATCACATGGACGTGATGGGCGATCTAGTGCTTACGGAGTCCGAAGTCGGACCGGTTATGCAAAAACTGGTGGAATCTGGGTTCGAGATTACAGCACTTCACAATCATCTGCTCGGTGAGTCGCCGCAGATCATGTATATGCACATTCATGGAATGGGGGAAGGCCCACGCCTTGCAGCAACGTTACGCGACGCCCTCGCCCTGACGAAAACGCCGGCATCTGCTCCTGCAGCGAGCGGCAATCAGGATCTTGGATTTGATTCGAAACAACTCGACGGCGTTGTGGGTTACGCAGGTCGCAACAACGGCGGGGTATATCAGTATTCTGTTCCGCGAGCCGAAAAAATTACGGAAAACGGTATGGCCATCCCGAATTCAATGGGTATCGCTACCGGAATCAATTTTCAGCCGACCGGCGGAGGCAAGGCTGCAATCACTGGAGATTTCGTTCTCACGGCGAAAGAGGTGAACTCCGTGATCAAGGCTCTGCGTCAGAACGGTATCGCAGTGACCGCTCTCCACAGCCACATGCTTGACGAGCAGCCCCGGCTGTTTTTCATGCATTTCTGGGCCAACGATGACGCGATGAAACTCGGTAAGGGAGTGCGTGCGGCTCTGGACCAAACCAATTCGAGTAAACAGAACTAGTACGCGAGGTGCTTATGATACGCGCACAGTATCTAATGCTTGTTTGGGTTCTGGTAATACTGTCGACAGCTTTTACCGCTTTCGCACAGACGTCAAAATCGTGGAACTTCGATTTGGACGCAGCCGGCGCGATCGCTAAAGGATTCACTAACGAATTTGGCACGTGGCAAGTGACAGCAGACCCGACCGCGCCTTCTAAGCCGAATGTTCTCGCACAACTGGCGAAGAGCGCGGGACCAGACTTCAACGTGACGCTGTTCCAGGAAACAAACATCAAAGACGTCGATCTGTCTGTGCAGATGAAGGCGATTGCGGGCAAGAACGATCAAGGCGGAGGTCTCGTCTGGCGCGCCAAGGACGGGAAGAACTACTACATTGCCCGATACAATCCGCTCGAAGACAATTTCCGCGTATACAAAGTCGTCAATGGCCGCCGCACGGAATTTCAGAGTGCCGCAATTAAACATACGGACGGCTGGCACTCGCTGCGCGTCACGATGACAGGTGACCACATCGAATGTCACTACGATGGCAAAAAGTACCTCGACGTTAAAGACTCAACGTTCATGGATGGCGGAAAAATCGGGTTGTGGACGAAGTCGGACGCACAAACGCATTTTGATGACCTGACGGCAAAATGAACTTCCTTCGTTCCTCATTCATATGCGTTGCAATCACGTTGGGCGTTTCGCTCTTCTCATGCAGTCGTAGCGAAGCGCCCTCGTCCGTAAATGACAGTCGTAAAGTGACAATCTACGTTTCAACAGATCGTCCATTTGCGGAACCGGTGCTACAGGCGTACGAAAAGAAGGCGGGTGTTAAAGTCGACGCCGTCTACGACACGGAAGAGACAAAATCCACCGGACTCGCGAATCGTCTGATTGCAGAGAAAGCTCGGCCGCAAGCCGATGTCTTCTGGTCGAATGAACCAGTTCGGACGCTAGTGCTCAAGCGAAACGCGGTACTCACGCCATACGTCTCAGACTTCGCCGCATCTCTTCCCGCTGCGTTCAAGGATCCGGAAGGATTCTGGACTGGTTTCTCGGCGCGGATGCGAGTGGTCGCGTTTAACAGAAAATTGGTCCTTTCTTCGGATGTGCCAAAATCCATATTCGACCTCGCAGATGCGAAGTGGAAGGAGCAGGTCGCGATTGCAGATCCGCGCTTCGGAACAACGTCCTTTCACGTGGCCGCAATCTATACAGTACTTGGCGACCAGAAGGGGGATGAGTTCTTTCGCAAGCTCAAAGCGAATGGCGTGAAAGTCGTGGATGGCAATTCCGTTGTTCGAGATATGGTCGCGCGAGGCGAAGTAAAAGTCGGTCTGACGGACACTGATGACGCCAATGTCGCAATCAAAGACAAATTGCCTCTTGCAATGGTTTTTCCGGATCGTGAGGGGATCGGTGTTCCCGTCATGCCAAACATGGTGTCGCTTATCGCCGGGGCTCCTCATCCTGAAGAAGCAAAGAAGCTGATCGATTTCTTATTGTCGGCTGAATCCGAACGAATGCTGGCAAAATCCGACGCCGTGCAGATTCCGTTGCGGCCCGGGGTCGAACCGCCGCCAAGTTTGCCGGCCCTCGAGTCGATCAAGCCGATGACGCTGGATTATCAACGCGTCGCAGATCGTCTGGAAGAAGTCATTCAACGGCTCCAGCCAATACTCGGCTTGTGAAATAGTGTCTGCACGGCGCATCGTGATTGGCTGTGCAATGACTCTGTTCGGTATCGTGTGTCTGCTACCGGCGGTTTACATGCTGGTGGAGTCGTTCGTTGCCAGTGATGGGACGTTGACGTTGGTCAACTACACACGCCTCCTTTCAGAAGCCCGCCAGCGCGAGTTATTGCTGAACACTATCACTCTAGGTGTTGCAGCATCGGCGATCGCTTCGGCGATAGGCATCCCTCTCGGCTTCTTGCTTGCCCGGCTGAAGTTGCCGATAGTGGCGTTGCTCCGCATCGGCTTGTTGGTGCCGCTTGCCATTCCTCCGTATGTGTTGGCGTTGGTATGGGCGTTTGCGACGGATTATTCAGCTATTACTTATTCGTTAACGGGCGCCGCTATCGTATTGGGTATCGGGTTCTTTCCTCTGTCGATGCTCGCATCTGAAGCAGGCTTTAGAGGGATCGATGCGTCACTTGAACAGGCCGGACTGGTGATCGCAACTCCACGACGCGTGTTTTTCAGCATAACTCTTCCGCTTGTTTGGCCTTTCGTGAGCGCCGCGGGTCTCCTGGTGTTTGCCCTTTCCGTCGCTGAGTTCGGAGTTCCAGGCTTACTTCGAATCCGCGTTTTCACGACGGAGGTCTTCACTGCGTTTGCAGCTTTATATGACTTCGGCCGCGCAACGGCCCTGGCTGTTCCGCTCCTTGTCATCACTTTGATTGCTGCCATGATCGCGAGATGGATCGCCGGCGAGCGCCTGTTGGCGACAAGCGCTGGTTGGCGGCCGGCGGTTTGGTGCCCCCACACAGTGTTGAAGGCTGCTGTTATCCTCTGCGTGCTGGCTGTTATCGCTGTCGTAACTGCCGTCCCGATCGCCGTCCTCAT
>Ga0114129_10001917_pt1 | contig 28393 bp, 29 predicted proteins | sample RhiMetdeltSRZDD1_FD_80071 | JGI IMG/M metagenome (GOLD analysis project Ga0114129, IMG submission 80071) | Populus rhizosphere microbial communities from Tennessee, USA - Rhizosphere MetaG P. deltoides SRZDD1 (version 2) (version 2) | ecosystem: Host-associated > Plants > Roots > Rhizosphere >... | reverse complement strand
GTCACCGCGAGCACGCGCACGCCGTGCCGCACCGCCGTGCGGACGAGCTCCCGAGGGGAGAGCGCCCCGTCCGACGCCGTCGTGTGCGAGTGGAGGTCCACGCCGCCGGTCATTTATCGGAGCGGCGAGGCCGGCGCACAGCGTGGGTGGCCTGAGAGAGGTGGTGTATTCATTTCCGGCGGCGATTCGTGCGCGGCGCCGTCGTGGTGCGGGCACCGGCGGCCGGGCTCGGTTCCGCGGCGTGAGGGCCGGAGAGATAGCTGAGCATCGTGCGCACGGCGACGCCGGTGCCACCCCTGGGTGAGAGCGGACCGTCCTTGTCGACGAAGGCCGGACCGGCGATGTCGAGGTGCGCCCACCGCGCATCGCCCGCGAACTCCTTCAGGAAGAGCCCGGCCGTGATGGCGCCGCCCCCCCGGGGCCCGACGTTGTTGATGTCGGCCACGTCGCTCTTGAGCCCGTCGCGATACTCCTCGATGAGCGGAAGCTGCCACACGCGCTCGCCCGCGTCCTCCGCCGCCGCCAGCACGCGGTCGGCGAGCGCCTGGTCATTGGCGAGGAGTCCCGCGCACAGCGGGCCGAGGGCGATGACGCAGGCGCCGGTCAGGGTCGCCATGTCGATCATCTCGTCCGGCTTGATCTTGTCGCGCGCGTAGCACATGGCGTCGGCGAGCGTGAGCCGGCCTTCCGCGTCGGTGTTGCCGACCTCGATCGTGATGCCGTTCATGGCGCGCAGCACGTCGCCGGGCCGCAGCGCCGAGCCCGACGGCATGTTCTCGGTGGCGGCGATGAGGCCGTGGACCTCCACGGGCGAGCGCAGCTCGGGGAGCGCACGCAGGATGGCGAGCACGCCCGCCGCGCCCGACATGTCGTTCTTCATGCGCTGCATGCCGTCCGCGCTCTTGAGATCGAGTCCGCCGGAGTCGAACGTGATCCCCTTGCCGATCAGCGCGATGCGCTTGACGGCGCGCCCTCCCGGCGTGTACGTGAGATGGATGAACTTCGGCGGCTGCTCGCTGCCCGCCGCCACCCCGAGGAAGGCGCCCATGCCGAGCTTCTCGCACGCGGCGCGGTCGTAGACGCGCAGGCGCAGCTTGCGCTCGCGCGCCACCTGCGCCGCCACCCGCGCCAGGTGGGTGGGATGGATGTCGTTGGCAGGGGCATTGACGAGATCGCGCGCGAACCACGTCGCGTGGGCGAACACGGCGCCCGTGCGCACGCCGTCCGCCACCTCGCGCGCGTGCCCTTCATCCTCGGCGAGGACGACCAGCGACTCCACGAACTTCTCCCCGCGGTCCCGCTTGTAGCGCTCGAAGACGTACGTGCCGAGGATCGCGCCCTCCACCACGGCGTGGGCGCGGCGGCCGAGAGGGAGCCGATCGCCGAGAAGCTCGATGGCGACCGCGCGCGCGCCCACGTCACGGGCCCGCCGCAGGGCGGCGGCGGCGGCACGTCGGACGATCTCCAGCGACAGATCCTTGCGGGCGCCGAGACCCACCACGATCACGCGCGCGGCGGGCACGCGCCCGCCCGTGTGGACGTGCGTGACCTGGCCCGGCTTGGCCTGAAAGCGCTCGGCGGCGAGAACGGCTTCGAGTTGACCATCGAGGGCGCGGTCAAGCCGCGCGACGGCGCCGGACGTCCGCTTCTCGTCGGCGTACGCCCCCACCACGATCGCATCGCCGGCCACCCCATCGACCGCCGTCGACGCCGCGGTGACCTTCATGGCATCCCTCTCCGAGCCGCGCATGCGCCTCCCTTCAGCGCACCGTCTCGCCGGCGAGGGCGAGCGCGCGCTGGATCATGTCCATGATCCCGTCCGTGACGTCGAGCTGGTTCACTTCGTTGAGGGCGACCCACCGCGCCTCGGCGGCGTCGCTGGCGGCAACCACGGCCGCGGTGTCGGCGTAGGCGAGGTAATCGACCAACACGTAATGATAGCGGACCCGGCCCGCTTCATCGCGGACGATGCGATCGACGACGCCCGCGATGCCGGCGAGGCGAACGTCGAGGCCGCATTCCTCCACGAGCTCCCTCCGGAGCGCCGTGTCCGTCGTCTCCCCGAGCTCGACGAGGCCGCCGGGCAGACTCCACTTGCCGCTGGACGGCTGGCCGCCTCGCCGCACGAGCAGGACGCGGCGGTCGTGCAAGACCACCGCGCCCACCCCCACGCGCGGGTGGCTCGGGTATTCGCGACTCACAACGCGCCGGCGAGCCAGGCGTCGGTGGCGTAGCGCGTGCGCGCGAGCTCCTCGGCGCGGGTGACCTCGGTGGGACGCAGACCATCCGGCTTCAGGCGCAGGCGGTGCTCCGCCTCGAACGCTTCGGTGAGCGCGTTCGAGACCACGTCGAACGCCGGCCGCCGGCCGAGCGCCGCCTCGAGCGTGGTCATGGTCGCGAGCGGATCGCGCGTGGTCGGGAACAGCGCGCGCAGCCGCGGCTCGTCCACGCCGAGCATCACCGCGCCGTGCTGCAGGAACGAATCGCCCTGCCGGCGCTGGGCGCTGCCCACCACCTTGAGACCGCCGATCTCGATCTCGTAGCTGCCGGTGCGGGCGAAACAGAAGGCCGGCGCCGGGCCCTCGGCGGCGTTCACCGCCACCAGCTCCGCGTCGGCACCGAGGGCGTTGAGCCCACGCAGGAGCGCGCGACCGATCCACCGGTATGTCTCGAGGAGATCGCGGACGCCGCCGAGGTCGTCACTGGTCGCGATCACGCTGTAGGTGAGCTCGCGCTCGGGGCCGTCGTGATAGATCGCGCTGCCGCCCGTGGGCCGGCGCACGAGGCCGACGCCCAGTCTGCGGCACGCCGTCACGTCAACGTCCGCCTGCAGCGGCTGTCCGTAGCCGAGCGAGACCGTCGGCGGCGCCCACGCGAAGAAACGGACGGTCGGCGGTGATGTTCCCTGCTGCCGTCCGCGCCACACCGCCTCGTCGATGGCCATGTTCATGGCGCCGTCGGTGGGCTCGGTGACGAGGAGCCGCCACTCGCGCGCGCCGGCTTCCGGCGACGGTGGCGTCACCACGCGGCCCTCACGGGAGCGCTATCCCGGCCGGGTCGTCGGCGTCCACCGGAGCTCGGGCTCGCGGGCGGCCCGCGTCTGATCGAGCCTGCGCACGGGCGTGGTCGTCGGCGCGTCGAGCACGACCTGGGGCGACGTCTCCGCCTCCCGCGCGATCTGGATCATGGCCTCGCAGAATGCATCGAGCGTCTGCTTGGACTCGGTCTCGGTAGGCTCGATCATCAGCGCCTCTTCCACGATGAGCGGGAAGTACGTGGAGGGCGCGTAGAAGCCGAGGTCGAGCAGCCGCTTCGCGATGTCGGTGGCGGTGACGCCGAGCTTCTTTTGCCGGCGCGCGGAGAGCACGCACTCGTGCATGCAGGGGCCGGGCACGGAGACGTCGTAGTGGCCCTCGAGCCGTTTCATCACGTAGTTCGCGTTGAGCACGGCATTGTCGGACACGCTCCGGAGGCCGTCGGCGCCCATGGTGCGGATGTAGGTATACGCGCGCACGAGCATCCCGAAGTTGCCCCAGTAGGCCTGGAGCTTGCCGATGGACTTCGGGCGCTTCCAGTCGAGCGCATACGTCTCGCCGCGCTTGACCACCACCGGCACCGGCAGGAACGGCTCCAGATGCGCCTTCACCCCCACCGGCCCCGCGCCCGGCCCGCCGCCGCCGTGCGGGGTCGTGAACGTCTTGTGCAGATTGAAGTGGCAGACGTCGAAGCCGAGATCACCGGGCCGGGTGATGCCGAGGATCGCGTTGAGGTTGGCGCCGTCCATGTAGACCTGCACGCCCTTGGCGTGACACATCTCGGTGACCTCGAGGATGCGCGTCTCGAACATCCCGAGCGTGTTCGGCAGCGTGATCATGAAGGCGGCCACGTCGGTATCGAGGTGCTTCTCGAGATCGAGCAGATCGACCTCGCCGTTCGCTTCGGACTTGAGCTGCACCACCTCGTAGCCCGCGATCGCGGTGGAGGCGGGATTGGTTCCGTGCGCGGAGTCCGGCACGAGCACCTTCGTGCGCTTCTCGCCGTTGGCGAGGTGGTACGCGCGGATCATGAGGACGCCCGCGAGCTCGCCCTGCGCACCCGCGGCCGGCTGCAGGGACACGGCGTCCATGCCCGCGATCTCGGCGAGCGCGCCCGCGAGCTCGTGCATGAGCGTGAGCGCGCCCTGCGCGGCCGGCTCCGGCGTGAGCGGGTGCGCGCGCGCGAACCCGGGCAGGCGCGCCATGTCTTCGTTGATGCGCGGGTTGTATTTCATCGTGCACGAGCCGAGCGGATAGAAGTGCGTATCGACGCCGTAGTTGAGCTGGGACAGGCGCGAATAGTGACGCACGACGTCGAGCTCCGACACCTCGGGCAGCGCGGGCGCCTCACCCCGGAGATACTGGCGCGGGATGAGCGCGGCGGGATCGCTCACGGGCACGTCGGACTCCGGCAGTGAGAACGCGATGCGTCCGGGCGAGGAGAGCTCGAAGACCAGCTTGTCGTAGCTGCGCTCAGCCATCACGCCACCGCCGTCGCCAGCGCGGCCGCGAAGCTCTCGATGTCCTCCTTCGTCCGCTTCTCGGTGACGGCCACCAGCAAGCAGTCGGCGAGCCGGCGGTCGAAGGCTTTGAGCGGCACCCCGCCCAGGATCTTGTTCTTGAGAAGCTTCGTCACCACGCGCTCGGGAGGTTTCGGGAGCTTCAGCGTGAACTCCTTGAAGAAGGGCGCGTTGAAACGAAGCGACACGCCGGGGACGGCGGAGAGCCGCTCCGCCGCGTAGTGCGCCTTCGCGGTGGAGAGCTCGCCCACCCGCACGAGCCCCTGCTTGCCGAGCGTGGCCACGTAGATCGTCGCCATCAACGCGCAGAGGGCGACGTTGGTACAGATGTTCGACGTCGCCTTGGCGCGCCGGATGTGCTGCTCGCGTGTCTGCAGCGTGAGCACGAAGCCGCGGTGGCCGTCGCGATCGACGGTCGCCCCCACCAGGCGCCCCGGCATGCGCCGCACCAGCTCCGCCTTCGCCGCGAACACCCCGAGGTTCGGTCCCCCGAACGAGAGCGGGACCCCCAGCCCCTGCCCTTCCCCGACGACGATGTCGGCGCCGAGCCGGCCCGGCGGCGCAAGCACGCCGAGATTGACGGGATCGGCGGCCACGATCAGCAGCGCCCCCGCGCCGTGCGCAAGGTCGGCGGCGGCGCGGATGTCTTCGAGGCAGCCGTAGAAGTTCGGCGACTGCACGACGAGAGCCGCCGTGCGCTCGCTCACGAGCGGTCGCGCGGCGTCGAGATCGAGCACGCCGTCGGGCGCGGGCACGTCGCGGAGCTTCAGTCGCGGTCCGGCGCCATACGTCGCGACGACGCGGCGGTAGAGCGGATTGACCCCGCCTGCCATCACGATTTCCGTACGGCCGGTGAGACCGTGCGCCATGAGCACCGCTTCCGCGAGCGAGGAGCCGCCGTCGTAGATCGACGCGTTGGCGACGTCCATCCCCGTGAGCTCGGCGATCATCGTCTGGTACTCGAAGATCGTGCGCAGCGTGCCCTGGCTCGCTTCCGGCTGGTACGGCGTGTAGGCGGTGAAGAACTCCCCGCGCGAGATGAGGTGGTTGATCGGGCTCGGGATGTAGTGGTCGTAGACGCCGCCGCCGAGGAAGCACACGTGGGCGTCGGCATCGGCATCGCGCCCGGCGAGCGTGCGCAGATGGCGGATGAGATCGGTCTCCGCGAGCGCCGGCGGCAGGGCGAGCGGGCGGGCAAGGCGCGCCTTGGCCGGAATGCGGACGAGGAGCTCCTCGATGGAACCGGCGCCGACCGTGCCCAGCATCTCGCGCTGCTCGCGTGGCGTGTTCGCGATGTAGCGCATCAATGTCCGCTTTCCGTGAGCAGCTTCTCGTAGTCGGCGGCGCTCAGGAGCTCGTTCTTTTCCGCCGCCTGCGACGGCTTGATCACGATCATCCAGCCGCGCCCGTACGGATCCTGGTTCACGAGCTCGGGGGCCTTCGGCAGCTCGCCGTTCACTTCCACGATCTCGCCGGAGAGCGGCGCGAACAGATCCGACACCGCCTTCACCGACTCCACGACGCCGAACGCCTTCATCTTGCTGACCTTGGCGCCGAGCTTGGGGAGCTCCACGAAGACCACGTCACCGAGCTGCTCCTGGGCGTAGGCGGTGATGCCCACCCGCACGCGGTCGTTGCTCTCGACCTTCGCCCACTCGTGCTCCTTCGTGTATTTCAGATCTGCGGGAACGCTCGCCATCGATGCCTCTACGCTTTCTTCACGCGTGGGGGGTGGAACGGCGTGCGCACGACGTGGGCGGGACGGCCCTGGCCGCGGATCTCGACGTCCACGGCCGTCCCCACCGCGGCATGCGCGGTCTCGACGTAAGCAAGCGCGATGGACCGATCGACCGACGGTCCATACGATCCGGACGTGACGACACCCATCGGCTGTGTGTCCTTGAGGACGGGATAGCCGTGACGCGGCACCGCGCGATCGCTCATCTCGAGGCCGACGAGCTTGCGGCGCGGCCCGGCGGCGCGGACGCGCTCGATCGCCTCGCGACCGATGAAGTCACCCTTGGCCGGCTTGACGACCCAACCGAGGCCCGCTTCGAGCGGGCTCGTGGTGTCGTCGATGTCGTTGCCGTAGAGCGCGTAGCGCATCTCGAGGCGAAGCGTGTCGCGCGCGCCGAGGCCGATCGCTTTCACGCCCTCGGCGGCGCCCGCTTGCAAGAGCGCGGACCACAGCCGCTCGCCCTCCGCCCACGGCGCGTACACCTCGAATCCGTCCTCGCCGGTGTAGCCGGTGCGCGAGACGATCGCCGGCACCCCCGCCACCGTCGCGCTCGCGAAGTGGTAGTACCGCACGCGCGTGACGTCGGTGTCGGCGACACGGGAGAGCAGGGCTTCCGCGCGCGGGCCCTGCACCGCGATGAGCGCGGTGTCGCCGGAGATATCGCGCCACGCCGCGTCGGCGCCGTTCGACGTCACCCACGCCCAGTCCTTGTCGGTGTTCGACGCGTTCACGGTGAGCATGAAGCGGTCGGCGGCGCGACGATACACGGTGATGTCGTCCACGATCCCGCCTTCGGGGCGACACAGGAGCGAGTACTGCACCTGACCGATCTCGAGCGCGGCGACGTCGTTGGTGGTGAGTCGCTGCAGCACGCGCAGCGCATTCGGGCCGCTGACCTCGAACTCCCCCATGTGACTGACGTCGAAGAGGCCGACCGCCGCGCGGACGGCGCGATGCTCTTCGACGATGCCGGTGTACTGCACGGGCATTTCCCACCCACCGAAGGGCACCATGCGCGCGCCCGCCTTCACGTGCGCGTCGAACAGAGGAGTGCGCTTCAGTGGCGCGTCCATAGCGGGTCAGTAGACCATCTCACCATGCGAGGGTCAAGGCGCGCACCGGCACCCTTCTTGCTGCCTCTCGACGCCCGTGGAGACGGACGGGCGCACGCGGGACGGAAGGGCATTGCAAATCTTGGTCGTGGAAGATGTCGCGGACATCCGTGACGTCTTCGTCCTTCTCCTCAAAGCCGAGAACGCTGACGTGGTCGCGACCGGCAGCGGCCGCGACGCGATCGAGATCGCTCGCCGATCGCACTTCGACGTGGTGCTGACCGATCTCGGGCTCCCTGATATTGCGGGCGAAACCGTGATTCGCGAGATCCTCGCCCACGCCTCCGCGCGCCCGCGTGTCATCGTGATCACCGGCTACGGCGAGCCCTACGTGAGCCGTGCGCGCGACGCCGGCGCCGATGCCGTCCTCACCAAGCCCGTCCCCTGGACGACGGTCCTCGCGGTCATGCGCCGCGCGTCGTCGTCCGGTGCCATCGCCGCCTAGGCACGACTTTTCAGCGTACCCGTTTGTAGATTGTGCGCGTTCGTGCGCACCGCGCTCACTGGATCCGCGCCCCTCGCTCGAGCTCGTCGGCGTCGAAGATCGCCTCGCCTTGGGGCGCGCGCAGGACGTACGCGGGCCCCTGCGTCCCGTCAGGGAATCCGTACCACTTCTCGACCCGGACCACCGTACCGAGCGCGACGCCGTCGCGCATGCGCGTGAGCGCATCGCCGATGGCGAAGAAGAAGCGCCAGTCGGGTTGACCGCGCGACGCGGACGGCCGCGCGGGCGCGCCATCTCCGGCCATCGGCTGCGCGATGCTTGACGCGGCCATCGTCGCACCGGCCGGCGCCGTCGCCGGTGTGGACGTGGCCGCCGCCGTCTCCGTGCCCACCGTCGATTGCTCGCGCGGCATGTCCGCCGCGGGCGCCGTCGGTGTCACGGTCGAGACCAACACCGGCCGCGCCGGTGGTCGCAGGATCACGACCAGCACGATGAGCGCGGCGCCCGCGAGGAACGCGGATGTGAGGGCAAGGAGCGTGGGGGTTCCCTTGGTGCTGGCGCGCGCGGAAGCCGGCGCGGGCAACGGCGCCCCACACGACGGACACGAGACCGCCGCGCTTCGCGGGTGTGGTCGCGCGCGGCGCTCCACTGCCTGATCGCGATCGTCCGTCATCGGCACCGCCCTACGCCGCCGGCAGCCAGTCGCGCAGCGGCTTGACCTGACACCCGGCTTTCTCCAGCGCTTCACGGACCGTGCGCACGATCCTCTCGGCGCCGGGAGTGTCGCCGTGACAGCAGATCGTCTGCACGGAGATATCCACCTCGACGCCGTCGATCGTGCGCACCTTCCCTTCCATCGCCATCTTCACCGCCTGCGCGGCCGCGCGCTGGGGATCGGTGATGAGCGAGCCCGCGATCTTCCGGGAGACGAGCGTGCAATCGACGTTGTAGGCGCGGTCGGCGAATCCTTCCGACGCGACCCGCACGCCCATCTTCCGGCACGTGCGGTCGTACTTGCCGGACGCCATCGTCATGAGAATGAGCTGGCGTCCGCCCGATTCGAGCGTGGCCTCGCCCGCCGCCTCCGCCAGCGACTCGTCCTTCTCCATCATGTTGTAGAGGATCCCGTGCGGCTTGATGTGCTGGAGGTCGCTGCCGGCGGCGCGCACGAACTCCCGCAGCGCGCCCGTCTGGTAGCAGATGTAATCCTTCACCTCGCGGCCGCTGACGTCCATCACGCGGCGGCCGAAGCCCATGAGGTCCGGCAATCCGGGATGGGAGCCGATGGCGACGCCGTGCTCGAGCGCGAGCGCCACGGTCTTGCGCATCACGTGGGGGTCGCCGCCGTGATAGCCGCAGGCGACGTTCGCGGAGGTGATGTACGGCATCACCTCGGCGTCCGCTCCGAGCGTCCACCGCCCGTAGCTCTCTCCCATGTCGCAGTTGAGGTCGATGAATTTCGGCATCGTCGGCTTCCCTTTCCTCAGACGCGCGCGAGCACGCGGGCGAGCGCGTTCACGAAGCGGTCCACGTCTTCGTCGGTCATCGCCAGCGAGCAGGCACCGAGCCCGCGCGGGGTCATCAGGATGCCTTCGCTGAGAAGCCCCATGAACACACGCAGGGGCAGGTCCTTGTCCTTCGGCAACTGCGAGCGCCAGTCGGTGAGCGGGGTCGAGACCCAGTGCAGCCAGAACAGCGAGCCGATGCCGGTGACCTGACCCTTGCGCCGCATATTCACGAGCAGCCGGCTGACGCCGCCGCGCAGGCGCTCGCCGAGCGCGTCGAGCCGCGCGTACGCCTCCGGGGTGAGCGCGTTCAGGGTTGCGATGCCGGCGGCCATCGTCACCGGATTCGCGTTGAAGGTGCCGCCATGGCTGATGCGGGCGGCGCCGCGCCGCGGATCGTAGGCCGCCATCACGTCGCGCCGGCCGCCGAAGGCGCCGACGGCGAGGCCACCGCCGATGATCTTCCCGAGCGTCGTGAGATCGGGCGTGATCCCGAATCGCTCTTGCGCCCCACCCCACGCCGTGCGGAACGAGATGACCTCGTCGAAGATCAGCACGATCCCGTGCTGCTGCGTCACCTCGCGCAGACGCGCGAGGAAGCCGTCGGCGGGCGGCAAGAGCCCGGCGTTCGCCATGAGCGGATCGACGATGACGGCGGCGAGCTGCCCCGCCTCGCGCGTGATGCTCTCGACACACGCCTCGGAATCGTTCCACGGCAGCACGACCACGTGCTTCAGCACCGCGGGCGGGATGCCGGCCGACCACGGGAGCGGCTTCGGGCGCCGCCGCCCGCCCGCGGCCTTGGGATCGCCGGTGACGCTCACCATCACCCAGTCGTGGGTGCCGTGGTAGGCGCCCTCGAACTTCGCGATCTTGGGACGGCCCGTGAACGCGCGGGCGAGGCGGATCGCGTTCATCGTCGCTTCCGTACCCGAGTTCGTGAAGCGGAGGTTCTCCATGGACGGCACTCGCCGCGCGATGAGCTCGGCCAGGCGCACCTCGTGCTCGGTGGGGCCGGGGAAGGAGAGGCCATGCTCGGCGGTCTGCTGCACCGTCTTCACGACGTCGCGCGGCGCGTGCCCGAGGATCAAGCTCGTGTAGTTACCGTTGAAGTCGAGGCGATCGACGCCGTCGGCGTCCCAGACGTGCGCGCCCTGCCCGCGCTCGATGTAGAAGGGATAGGGATCGAAGAACGTGGTGGTCCGGCTGTTCCCGCCCGGCATCACCGCCAGCGCCTCTTCGTGGAGCGCGCGCGACCGTGCCGTCTTCGCCGTGTACTCGGCGAGGTCCCTGTCGATCGACATGCCGACCCTCCTCGGTCCTTAGCCTAGACCAGAACGCCGTCGAGCGCCGCCGTCGATTCTCGCCGAAGCCGATGGGCGTCCGCCACGCTGACGGCCGTGAACGTGAGACGCTGCCCCGGCTTCACCTGACCGAGCCGCGCGATGTCGAACGAGCACACCGTCGCGATTTTCGTGTAGCCGCCCGTCGATTGTCGATCCACCAGAAGGACGATGGGCTGGCCGTCACCGGGAACCTGGATCGACCCGAGCGCGATGCCGTCGGAGATGATGTCGTGTCCGCGGGCGTGAGCGACCCGCGGTCCGCGCAGGCGCGCGCCCATGCGGTCGGACTGGGGCAGCATCTCGTAGCTCCCCCCGAGGAGGGCGGCGATGCCCGCTTCGGTGAACCGATCGTCCTGCGGCCCCAGCACGACGCGGATGGTCGGCGTTCCCCCGAGCTCGGGACACGCCTCGCTCCGGACGGCGCGCACCGGCGGCATCGCCGCCGCCCCCAGCGGCAGCGTGTCGCCCTTGCGCAGGGCGCGGCCATCGACGCCGCCGAGCCGCCCGCGCAGATACGTGGCGCACGAGCCGAGCACGCGCGGGATGTCGAGACCGCCCGCGAACGTGACGTATGCGCGCACACCCGCCCGTGCCGAACCGACGCGCACGGTGTCGCCCGCGGCAAGCGGGAGCGTGCGCCACATGGGCGCGGTCGTGTCGTTGACGGTGACGGGAGCCTCGGCACCGGTGATGGCGATCGCGCACGGAGCGTCGGTGGTGAAGCGCGGGCCGATGAGCGTGCACTCCAACCCCGCGGCGTCGTCGGGGTTCCCCACGAGGCGATTGCCGAGCACGAACGCGGGTCGATCCACGGGTCCCGACGGCGGGATGCCGTAACGCAGATGGCCGGGGCGCCCCAGATCCTGGACGGTCGTCTGCGGACCGGGATCGAGAATCGTGATCATGCGATGACCGGCGCGAACGCGCGCGCCTCGACCGCGCGCGCGATCTCGTCGAACTCCGCGCGCGTGATCGGCCGGAACGTGACGCGGTCGCCCGGCCTCAGCAAGATCGGCTCCGTCGCCCCCGGGTCGTACAGTCGGAGCGGCGTGCGGCCGAGGATCCAGTACCCGCCCGGACTCTCCACGGAATAGACACAGCACTGGGTGCCCCCGATGCCGACGCTGCTCGCGGGCACTTTCGTGCGGGGCGTGTCGAGCCGCGGCAGGTGGATCCGCTCCGGCATGCCCGTCATGTAGGGCAGACCCGGTGTGAAGCCGAGGAAGTACACGAGATAGCTCCCACCCGCGTGGAGCCGCACGAGCTCGTCCACGGAGAGCCCGAGCCGCTTCGCGGCCGCTTCCACGTCGAGCCCGAGCTCGGGCTCGTAGCAGCACGGGAGCTCCACGCGCCGCGCGGGGGGCAAGGTCGCCGTGGAGGCCTGCGGCGCGAGCGCGGTGATGGCCGCGCACAGCGACTCGTACGAGGTGAGGTCCGGGTCGTAGTACACGAGGAGCGCGCGAAAGGTCGGCACCATCTCGACGACGCCGGGCACCGCCTTCTGCGCGATCAGGAACTCCAGCGCGCGCACCCGGGTGTTGATCTCGACGCTGATCTCGTCACCGAGCTCCACGGAGACGGCGAGGTCGCCCGCCGGCAGGAATCTCAAGCGCTCAGATGGCAGCGAGCACGGAATTGGGCACGTCGGTGATGAACATGTGCCCGGGACTGTGGGTGATCATGAACGGCGGTTTGGAGGCGAGGGCCACCGCTTGCGGCGTGACTCCGCACGCCCAGAAGACCGGCACGTCGCCGGGACGGAACTCCTGGGCATCGCCCCAGTCGGGTCGCGTGACGTCCGCGATGCCGATCGCGGACGGATCGCCGATGTGGACAGGCGCGCCGTGCGCGTTCGGGAAGCGCGCGCTCGCGGTCACCGCCTTCGAGAGCAGGCCGGCGGGAATCGGCCGCATCGACACCACCATGGGACCGTGGAAGGCGCCCGCGGGACGGCACTCGATCGACGTGCGCCACATGGCGACGTTCTTGCCGTGCTCGACGTGCCAGAGCGGAATGCCCGCGTCGAGGAGCGCCCATTCGAACGTGAACGAGCAGCCGAGCAGGAACGCGACGAGGTCGTCCCGCCAGTACGGGGTGGCGTCGATGACCTCGTCGGCGAGCACCCCGTCCTTGTAGATCCGATAGCGCGGGATATCCGTACGGAGATCCGCGCCGGGCGCCACTCCCGTCGGCTCCGGGGAGCCCACGTCGGTCACCTCGATGAGCGGACACGGGCGCGGGTTGCGCTGACAGAAGAGCAGGAAGTCGTAGGCGTGATCGCGCGGAAGGACGGCGAGGTTCGCCTGGACGTAGCCCTGACCGAGACCGGCGGTGATGCCGGTCAGCTTCTTCTGTCTGATGTCGCGCCGGATGTCGCGGGGATGGCGCGTGTCGATCGGCATAGCGCGATTCTAGCAGGCCGCCCGGCGCCGCCGAACTACCGCGTGCCGAGGCGCGGCCACACGTCGGGGTTCACGAGCACGTTCGGTCGCTCGCCGCGCAGCACGCTCAGCATCTCGCCCGCGACCTGCAACGCCATCTGTCGATTGGCTTCGAGGGTGACGCCGGCCACGTGCGAGCTCACCACGACGTTCTCGAGATTCAGGAGCGGATTGTCCGCGCTCGTCGGCTCCTCCTCGAAGACGTCGACGCCGGCCGCGCGCAGATGCCCGCGCGTGAGCGCCTCGAAGAGCGCGCGCTCGTCCTGTACCGGACCCCGCGAGGTATTGATGAAGATCCCGCCCGGCTTCATGAGCGCGAGCGTGCGCGCGTTGATCATGCCGCGCGTGTCCGACGTGAGCGGCGTGTGGCAGGTGAGATAGTCCACCCGGGGCAGCAGCTCCTCGAGGCTCGCGACCGGCTCGGCTCCGCGGCGCCGCACCTCGTCGGCCGGCAGGTACTTGTCGTAACCGAGCACGCGCATCCCGAACGCGGCCGCGAACTTCGCGACCAGGCGCCCGATGTTGCCGACGCCCACGATGCCGAGGGTCTTGCCGCCCAGCTCGGAGTTGCCGGTGACCCGCCGCGCGCGCCAGTCCCCCGCGCGCGTCATCCGGTCCACCTGGAGCGTACGCTTGGCGCACGCCAGCATCAGCATCAGCGCGTGCTCAGCCACCGCCTGCGAGTTGGAGCCCGGCGCGTGGACGACCGCGACGCCCAAGCGGGTGGCAGCCGGGATGTCCACGGTATCGAGCCCGACGCCGTGCCGGCCGACGACGCGCAGGCGTTTGCAGGCGGCCATCAGGCTGTCCGTGCAGCGGGGGCGAGTTCTGAACAGGATCCCTTCCGCATCCGCGGCGGCTTTGACGAACTCGGGTTCCGTCTCCTCGGTGCAGAGCTGGACGCGCGCCTCCTGCTCCAGGAGCGCGACGCCATCGGGGTGAATGGGGCCGGCGAGGACGACGAGGGGACGGGTGGCCGCGGTCATGCGCGCTCCTTCCGGTGTTCGGGGACGATCATCGACGGGCGACGCCGGTCATTTGCGGGCGACGATCACGAGGCGGGGCGCGTCCATGGAGAACGGCGTGCCGTCGAGGCCGCCGTAGACGTCCACCCGGCTCCAGCGCTCCGGACGCAGCATCGCGCGCAGCTCGTGGGCGGCGTAGAGGCGGATGTCCGTCTCGCCGATCGGCGTTTCGCGCTCACCGTTGACGGCATCACCCTCGATGCGCGACCACCGCGCTCGCCAGCGGCTGGTGAGGGGATCGAAGGCGTTCTCGATGCGCAGCGTCCAGTCGTCGAACTGCCGGCGCTCCTCGGCCGCGAGCGAGCGCACGCACTGGTCGCGGTTCCGGGTGTCGAGGACGAACAGTCCGCCCGGGGTGAGCGCCCGCCAGAAGCGATCGATGAACTGACGGTCCTCGTCGTCGGTGAAATAGCCGATGCTCTGGTCGAGGTTCACGGCGAGGTCGAAATCCGAGGCAAAGTCCGTATCGCGCATGTCCTGGCAGATCCAGTCCACGGTGACGCCGGCGGTGGCGGCGGCGGCCCGCCCGCGCCCGAGCTCGGTCTCGTTGAAATCGACCCCGGTCACGCGATACCCCGAGCGCGCGAACGCGATCGCATGGCGGCCGAAGCCGCACGGCGAGTCGAGCACCCGCGCGTCCGGCTTGAGGCCGGTGACGCCCACGAGCCAGCGCACGGCGCGGGCAGCGGCGTCGGGCGGATTGAGGGCCTGCGAGATGACGGGCCACGCCTCGCGGAAGAACCGCTCGCTCTGAAACACGCGGCCATTATAGCGACGATGGCGCAACGCCGCCCGCGGGCGGGCGTGCCCGTGGCGGCGTGATATCGTGGGCGGTCATGAGCATTCTCGTCACGGGTGCGTTCGGCTGCATCGGCTCCTGGGTCGTGCGCCGGTTGGTCGCCGACGGCGAGCGTCCGATCGTCTTCGACCTCGGCGACGATCCCTGGCGCATGCGCATGATCGCGGGGGCGGACGTCGCCACGCGCGTGCAGCTCGTGCGCGGCGATATCGCGGATCGCGAGGCGGTGGCGCGCGTGGTGCGCGACCACGACGTCGATCGCATCATCCATCTCGCGGCGTGGCAGGTCCCGCTCTGCCGTCAGGATCCGCCCCGGGGCGCGCTCGTCAACGTGGTCGGAACCGCGAATGTGTTCGACGCCGCGCGCGCGAGCGGCGGTCGCGTCGCGCGCGTGGTGTACGCGTCGTCGGCGGCCGTGTTCGGTCCGCCCGCGCTCTATCCGCCCGGCCCCGTCACCGATGACGCGCTCCCGCGTCCTGCCACGCACTACGGCGTCTACAAAGTCGCGAACGAGGAGACCGCGCGCGTTTACTGGGACGAGCACCGCATCCCCTCGATGGGCTTCCGCCCGCTCACCGTGTACGGCCCGGGGCGCGACTTCGGGCTCACCGCGGATCCCACGCTCGCCATGAAGTCGGCCGTGCTCGGCAGGCCGTTCCAGATTCGCTGGGGCGGCGCGACCGACCTCATCTACACGGAGGACGTGGCGCACGCGTTGCTGGCCGCGGCCCGCTCGCGCCTCGACGGCGCCCGCGTCTACAACCTGCACGGCGCCTCCGCGCGCGTCGCCGACGTCGTCGCGCTGATCGAGCGGACATGGCCGGCCGCGAAGGGGACGATCACCCACGTCGAACAGCCGATCCCCTTCCCTGACGCCCTCGACGACGCGCGCTATCAACGAGATCTCGGCCCGGCCGCCGCGACCTCGCTCATGGACGGCGTGCGCCGCACGGTCGAGGAGTTCGCGCGGCTTCAGAAGGACGGACGGCTCGATGTGCGGGAGCTCGCGTGACGCCGAAGGTGGTGCGCGCGAACGCGCGGGAGCTCGCGTGACCGAGTACATGGTGCGGCTCGCCACGCAGGACGACGTCGTGTCCATCTGCGAGATCTACAACCAGGGGATCGAGGACCGCGTCGCGACGCTCGAGATCGAGCTGCGGAGTCCGGATGAGCGCCGACAATGGCTCGCCCAGCGGAGCCCCCGCCATCCGGTGATCGTGGCGGAAGCGGGGCCGCGCATCGCGGGCTGGGCCAGCCTGAACGTCTTCAACCCGCGTGAGGCCTACCGCTTCGTGGCCGACATCTCGGTCTACGTCGAGCGCGCGTTCCGCGGCAAGGGCGCGGGGAGTGCGCTGCTCGCGCGCCTCGTCGAGCTCGGCCGCGAGCACGGCTATCACAAGCTCGTGCTGTCCGCGTTCCCCTTCAACACGGCCGGGATGGCGCTCTACTCGAAGGTCGGGTTCCGCACCGTCGGCATCTACAAGGAGCAAGGCCGGCTCGACGGTCAGTGGGTGGACACCGTGATCATGGAGAAGCTCCTGTAGCGGTCACGCTCCAGTTCCTCGGTTGCGGCGACGCGTTCGGCAGCGGCGGGCGACTGCAGACGTGCCTGCACCTGCCCACGCCCGAGGGCGGCCTGCTCCTCGATTGCGGCGCCTCGTCGCTGATCGCGATGAAGCGCGCCGGCGTCGATCCGGCGTCGATCGGCTGGGTGGCGCTGACCCATCTCCACGGCGATCATTTCGGCGGCATCCCGTTCCTCGTCCTCGACGGCCAGTTCAACCGCCGCGAACGGCCCCTCGTGATCGCCGGCCCGCCCGGAGTGCAGGCGCGCGTGGAGGCCGCCATGGAGGTGTTCTTTCCGGATTCCACGCGCGTCCGCCGCCGGTTCCCGCTTGCGTTCGTGGAGCTCGCGGAACGCGCGCCGGCCACTTTCGGCGCCTGCACGGTGACCGCGTACGGTGTCGAGCATCCGAGCGGCGCGCCCGCCTACGCCTTGCGCGTGGCGATCGGCGGCAAGATAGTCGCCTACTCGGGCGACACGGAGTGGACGGAGGCGCTTCTCGACGCCGCCCGCGACGCCGACCTCTTCGTGTGCGAGGCGTACTTCTTCGCGAAGGCCGTGAAATACCACCTCGACTATCGGACGCTCCGCGAGCATGCGGACACCCTCACGTGCAAGCGTCTCGTCCTCACGCACATGCACACCGACATGCTCGCCCGACTCGCGGACATCGACGCGGAAACCGCGAGCGACGGGCTCGTCCTCACGGTGTAGCGTCCCGTTCGCAGAATTTCGTGGGACGGGGCTGCGGGCGATAAGCTCGATGTACCTGCTCCGCCTCGGGTCGCTCGGGTCGCTCCCCTCACAGGCGGCTTCACAGGAGGTCTCGGGGCAACGTCCTAGGTGCTCTCTTGTCGCCGCCCGTCGCGGGTGCGTGCGTCCCTCTATGCCTGTCACGCGGAGGGAGCGACGGCCGAGATCTTCAACGCGTGCGCCGGCGGCGCCGTCGTCACGGCGTGGGCCCTCTATCTCGGCGCGGGCGCGTTCACGATCGGTGTCCTCGGCGCGCTGCCCCTCGCCGCCCAGCTGCTCCAGCTCCCCGCGGCGTACCTGACCCGGCGCTTCGGGCCCAAGAGCGTCACCGTCATCGCGGTCGGCGGCGCGCGCCTGGTGTGGCTGCCGCTCGCGATCGTGCCGCTCGTGGATCTCCCCGCCACCACCAAGCTCCACGTCTTCGTCGCCGTCTCCGCGCTGGCGGCGGTGCTCGGGGTCGTCGGCAACAACTCGTGGACGGCGTGGATGGCCGAGCTCGTCCCGAGCCGGATTCGCGGCCGCTTCTTCGGCCGCCGCGGGGTGTTCCTGAGCCTGGCCGCCACGCCGGCGTCCCTCGGCGCCGCCATCGCGCTCGATCGCCTCACCGCGCAGGGCGCGCGCGCCGAAGCCCTGGCCGGCCTCGCCGCCGCCGCCTGCCTCGTCGGCGTCGCGAGCATGCGCCTGCTCCAGCGCCAGCACGATTCCACGCCCCCCGCGTCGGGGCCGCCCGCGCAGATCGCCGCGTTGCTGGCGCCGCTGCGCGATCGCACCGTGCGTCCGTATCTCTGGTATCTCCTCGCCTGGAACGCCGCCGTCGGCATCTCCGCGAGCTTCGCGTCGTTTCACATGCTGAAGAACCTCCAGACGAGCTTCGCGCTCGCCGCCGCTCACGCCATCGCCGTCGCCACCGTCCGCGTCATCACCGCGCCCGTGTGCGGCGCCGCCGTGGACCGGCTCGGGGCGTGGCGCGTGCTCGCGCTGTCGTCATTCGGCGTGGCGGCGGTGCCGGCGCTGTGGCTGCTCGTGACGCCGGAGCACCTGTGGCCGCTCGCGGTCGAAGCGCTGATCGCGGGCGTGCTCTGGAGCGCTCACGGCATCGCGACCATGCACCTGCTGCTGGCGCTTCCGCCCGCGTCGCAGCGACCGTTTTACGGCGCCGTCTTCGCCGCGACGGGCGGGGTCGGCTTCGCCGTGTGCTCGGTCCTCGCCGGCGCCCTCGCCACCACGCTGCCCGATCGGCTTCCGTTCGCCGAGGACTGGGGTCCTCTCCACGTGCTGTTCGCGCTCTCCGCCCTCGCCCGCGTGGGCGCGGCCACGCTCACGCTCGGCATCGGGAAGCCCACCTCGGCGCGCGCGCACGTGCTCTGGCGCGATCTCGTGCCGCGGCATTTACGTCCGGTAGGCGCGTTCTACGTGCTGTTCGACTTCACGAAGCCGGAGTACGCCAACGTCGCCGCCTTCAAGCGGATCGCGGCGACATTCCGGATCGCGTCGAAGTAGTCGACGCGCACCGCCGCGCTCGCCCGCGGTCGGTCAGCGGGGATCGGGCGTCGCCAGCACCGCGTCGGTCTGGGCCTGGCGATAGCGCGCGAGCGCGTCCTTGATGCGGGGATGCTTCAAGGCGAGGATGGCGGCCGCGAAGAGGGCGGCGTTGATGGCGCCGGGCTTGCCGATGGCGAACGTGGCGACGGGAATCCCGGCCGGCATCTGCACCATCGAGAGCAGCGAGTCCATCCCATTCAGCGCCTGCGATTGCATGGGGACGCCCAGCACCGGAAGCGTGGTCAGCGCGGCCATCACACCGGCCAGGTGCGCGGCGCCGCCGGCGGCGCCGATCAACACCTCGAGCCCGCGCCCTTGCGCAGAGCGGACGTACTCGAGGAGACGATCCGGCGTCCGATGCGCCGAGATCACGCGCGTCTCGTGCTCGATCTTGAGCGCGTCGAGGGTGGCGGACGTCTGGCTGACGGTATCCCAGTCCGACTTCGATCCCATCACGACGCCGACGAGCGGGCCCTTCTCCGCGGTGGGTGTCATACGCGCTCGTCCCGACGAGTCATACGCGCCTGTGGAGGATAGCACGCGTCCCGCGCGTCGCCGCCCTCACTCCATGGCCACCGCGACCGCCTCCGCCTTCCGCTCCACCGGCTCCACGTGCACGCGGCTCATGAACGGCACCAGCGCGAGCACCGCGAAGAACATCAGCGCGAGCACCCAGAACTGGTCGGCATAGGCGAGCACCTGCGCCTGCGTCACCGTATCCCGGTACAACATCGCGACGGCGCGGCCGTGCGCGGTGAACGGATCGGTTCCCTGCTGCGTGAAGTGGGCGGCCCACTCGCGGAGCCGGCTCGCGGTGGCCGCGCTCCACACGTCCACGTGGGCGGTGAGCGTGGACTGGTGATACTGGCTGCGCCGCGCGAGCATGGTGGTGCTGACCGCGATCCCCACGCTGCCGCCCACGTTCCGGAGGACGTTGAAGGCGGCGGTGGCGTTACCGAGGCGATCGCGGCGAATGGTGGCGAGGGCCAGCGTCGTGAGCGGGACGAACACGAAGCCCTGCCCGAATCCCTGCACGAAGCGCGGCCACACGAGCGACCAGTAATCGACGCCGAGCGTGAGGTTCGACATCAGGAAAAGGGCGGCGGCGTTGCAGAACAAGCCGAAGGCGAGCATCGCGCGCTGGTCGATCCGGAGCAGGAGCCGGCCCGCGATGAGGAGGGCGACCAGATTTCCCAGTCCCGCCGGAGCGAGGACGAGCCCGGCCGTCCACGCGTCGTAGCCGAGGACGGTCTGCGTGTAGAGGGCGATGAGCAGCATGCTCGCGTAGAAACCGAACCCGACGACGGCGATGAGCGCGCTCCCCACGCCGAAGTTACGGTCGGTGAAGACGGAGAGGTCCAAGATCGGCTCACGCGCGGTGAGCTCGCGGACGATGAAGCCGGCCAGCGCGCACACGGCGATCACGGCGAGGGCCACGATGAAGCCGGAGTCGAACCACTCCTCGCGCTCGCCGCGGTCGAGCGCAAACTGCAGGCAGCCGAACCCCACGACCATCAGCACGAGCCCGAGCGCGTCCACCCGTCCCGGCTTCTTCAGATACGACGGATCGAACAGGAACGCCCCCGACATGAGGAAGCCGATGAGCCCGATGGGGAGGTTGATGTAGAAGATCCAGCGCCACGACCAGTTGTCGGCGATCCAGCCGCCGAGGGTGGGACCGAAGATGGGGCCCATCATGATGCCCACGCCCCACACCGACATGGCGAGACCGCGCTGCCGGAGCGGGAAGGTCTCCCACATGATGGCTTGCGAGATCGGGATCAGCGGCCCCCCGCCCAGCCCCTGGAAGATGCGGGCGAGGATCAAGAAGTCGAGCGTGGGCGCGATGCCGGACAGGAACGAGCTCACCGTGAACAGCACCGCACACGTCATGAAGAAGCGCCGGCGGCCGAGCAGTCCCGACAGAAATCCGGTGGCGGGAATGATGATGGCGTTGGCGGCGAGGTACGAGGTGACCACCCACGAGACTTCTTCCACGCTCGCGGAGAGCGAGCCCTGGATGTGCGGGAGCACCACGTTGGTCACGCTGGTGTCGAGGATCTGCATCACGGTGAGCAGCATCACCGAGAACGTGATGGCCCATCGGCGCGCGGGGGAGAGCGGGGGGTCGCCGGCAACGAGCGCGGCGTCGGTCACGCCCGGACTCTGATCGTGACGCCGGCGTCGGTCACTCGCGGACCCGGATCGTCACCGCCGCCGACATGCCCGCCCGGAGCGTGTGGGGGTTGCCGTACTCACGGCCGTCCAGGAGGATCTTCACGGGCACGCGCTGCACCACCTTCACCCAGTTCCCGGTCGCGTTCTCGGGCGGCAGCAGCGAGAAGCGGGAGCCGGTGCCGGCGCTGATCGAGTCCACGATGCCGCTGAAGGTGCGATCGGGGTAACCGTCGATCTGCACGGCCGCCTTCATCCCCGGTCGCACGCGCGCGAGCTGCGTCTCCTTGAAGTTCGCAATCACCCACACCGCGTGGAGTGGCACGATGGCGAGCAGCGGCTGACCCGGCTGCACGACCTGCCCTACTTCGACGGAGCGCTTGGAGACCACGCCGTCGAGCGGTGCCCGTACGTCCGTGTACTCCACCTGCAACTCCGCGAAGGCGAGATCCGCGAGGGCTTCCTTGAGCCGGGCTTCCGCGCGCGTGACCTCGGCGTCCTTCACCGATACCTGGTGGACCTGGCTCTCCGCGCGCTTCTGGGAGGCCCGCAGCTCCGAGACGCGCTCCTTGGCCTGGTCCACCGCGTGGCGGCGGGACTGGACATCGGCCTCCGCTTGCTCCGCCTCGCGCTCGGACTGGTGGAGTCGGCGCTGCGTCGCCTCCACCACGGCCGCCGTCATCTCGGCGTCCGCCTCCGCCTGGTCGAACTCCCGGCGCGAGACGTAGTCGCTCTTCATGAGGCGCTGCATGCGCTCGAGCTCGCGAGCGGCGCGCCGCCGCGCCGTCTCCGCGCTCGTGACGTCGGCCCGCATCGCCGCCACCGCCGCCGTCCGAGCGTCGCGCCGCGCTTGCGCCTCCACCACGGCCGATTCCGCCGAACGCACGGCGACGAGGCTCGCCTCCAGCGCGGCCCGCGCCTGATCGATGTCGGCGCGCGCGCCCTCGCGCGCGAGCGGCAGCTCCGACCGTGCGGCGCGCACCGCCGCTTCCGCCACCGCCACCACCGCCCGCGCCTGCGCCAGTCGCGCCCGATGATCCCTCGCGTCGAGACGCATGAGGACCTGGCCGCGTTTCACGGGCTCGTTGTCCCCGACGGAAAGCTCGGCGATCTGTCCCCCGACCTTCGCGGCGATGGGCGAGATGGTCCCCTCGACATAGGCGTCGTCGGTGCTCACGTAGCGGCGGGACAGGCTCCACGCGTAGAGGCCGTAGACGACGCCCGCGAGGACGACGGCCCCCACGATCGCGATCACGAGCTTGCGGGTCACGGGACGTCCGTGACCGGGGATCCGGGATGGAGGATCGGTACCGCGGCGCAGGCGCAGCGGTCCCCGCTCCGCACGGTCAGAGCGCGACGAGCCGGCCCGTCACGTCGAAGGGCAGGGGCGCCGCCTCCCCGAGCGGCGTGAGGTCGGGTCGCTTCGCCACCTCCCCCAGCAGGGCCTCGGAGACTTCGATCTCGCCCAGCATGAGCGTGTTCTTGATGCGGATCACGCGAGCCCGCTCGTGCGGAGTGAGACCGATGCAGGAGAGCGCCGTCTCGATGGCCTCGCGATCGCTCTCATAGGTCGCGGGGACCTTCGCCCCGTTGGGGGCGCACGCGGTGATGCAGTTGATCAGCGTCGGCTTCATGTCGATCTTGTCCACGAGCCGGCGCGTGGTGAAGTCGGCGTTGCCGATCCCGGTGGCGTTGCCGTAGCTCTCCTCGGTGAGATCGAGCACCACGATCCAGAGGATCTTGGGGTCGGCCGGAAATGGCTCGTGGGGATTGGACGGGCGGCCGATGACGTTGGTATCCATGCCCGCGCCCGAGATGTTCTTGCCCATCTGCTCGACCACCAGCACGTCGATGGGCGAGAACGGCAGGCGCGCCATCCACTCCCGCGCGTCCTTGAGCATGCGCCGCTCGCCCGCCTCGAGGTTCTCCGCGTTGAAGGCCTCGATGCGCGCGGTCTCGTCGTAACCGTTCTCGACGATCCCGAGCCCGAAGCCGATCCGCGCCTTCGCGAGCATCTCGCGCCCCACCGCGGTGATCACCGTCTCGTAGCCGTGATGGATGTTGGCGCGGTGGTACTGGATGGCCCCGGTGTGCTTGCCGAGGCCGATCGTCATCATCTTGAAGAGGCCCGACTCGATGGAGCCCTTGAAGTCGGTGTGCGGCTTCACGCGATTGACGAGGCCGATCCAGTCCGCCTCCGCCGCGAAGCGATCGAGCCAGACCGGCGGCCCGAGCGCCTCGCCGACCTGGACGACCTCCATGGTCGCGCGCACCGGACACCCCATGGTGGCCTCGGTGATCCCGTAGTGCTCGAGCACCGACAGCTGCCCCTCCGGGGTCCCTCCGCCGTGACTCCCCATGGCCGGAAAGACGAACGGCCGGGCGCCCAGATCCTTCAGCCAGGCCACGGCGGAGCCGACGATGACGTCGATGTTGGCGATCCCTCGGCTGCCCGCCCCCACCGCCACCGTGTCCCCGCGGCGGACGCGGAGCGCGGCGCCGGCAAGCGCCTCGTGGACGGTAGCTGGAATGTCGGTCACACGCGGACGGGGGAAGGTCTGCCGGACGCGGAGCATACGCGGCAGGGCCATGGGCGGGAACACCCTCTCTTTCGTCTCTCGCCCGCCGGTCGCGACGCTGCGATCCGTGTGGCGAGTGTTCCACGTAATACCGGGCAGGAGGGGGGAAGTCAAAGGGTTTTTCCCCATGGACTATGGTATATGTAGCAGCCAGTTTTCATGCGGAACGGCCCCTCCGTCGCGGTACGAATCGCCTTGGTTGCCCTGCTCGTCGTCGCGAGCGGGTGCAGCTATTTGCGACCGCAGCCGACTCCCATCCTGCCTCCCGAAGAGCTCTACTCACTCGGGGAGACGGCGCTGCAGAAGAAGAGCTACGAAGAAGCGCGCAACCACTTCAAGAAGATCGTCGAACGTCACCCGAACTCTTCGTTCGCCGCCCGCGCTCGCTTCCTGTTCGGGGAGGCGTACTACCGCGAAGCGGAGTTCACGAAGGCGATCAAGGAGTTCGAGACGTTCATGTCGTTCTACCCGCGACACCAGATCGCGGACCTCGTCCAGTACCGGCTCGCCATGAGCTATTACGATCAGCTGAAACCGGTGGAGCAGGACCAGGGACTCACCGTGAAGGCGATCGAGCATTTCAAGAAGCTGGTGAAGGAGTATCCCGAGAGCCGCTACGCCACCGATGGGCTCGCGAAGATCGACGTCTGCCGCGGCCGTCTCGCCCAGAAGGAGCTCTGGGTTGCCACCTACTACTACAACCAGGGCAACCCGGGCGGCGCACGCCAGCGACTGGAGCTGATCCTCAAGGAGTATCCGCGGACGCTCGTCGTTCCCGAAACGCTGTGGCTGCTGTCCGAGGTGAACCTGCGCGAAGGCCGGCGCGCCGAAGCGACCGAGCTCCTCCAGCGTCTGTCCGGCGAGTTCTCCTACACGGAGTGGGGCCGGCGCGCGACCCAGCGCCTCAGCGCCCAGCGGTAGAAGCCGTGCACGACGTCGTCGACCTGCGCTCCGATACCCTGACGCTTCCCACTCCCGAGATGCGGGAAGCGATGGCGCACGCCGAGGTCGGCGACGACGTCTGGGAAGAAGATCCCACCGTCAAGCGGCTGGAGGCGCTGTCGGCGGAGCGGATGAACAAGGAAGCGGGGCTGTTCGTCACCTCCGGCACGCAGGGCAATCTGCTTTCCGTTCTCGCCCAGACGCAGCCCGGATGCGAGGTCGTCCTCGACCTCGACTCTCACATCTTCAACTACGAGGCGGCGGGCACGTCGGTCATCGGCGGCATCCAGATGCGTCCGGTCAAGACCGCGCGCGGCTTCTTGAGCCCGGAGCAGGTCAAGGAAGCGCTGCGGCCCGCGAACATTCACATCCCGCCCACGGGGCTCGTCTGTCTCGAGAACACCCACAACCGTCACGGCGGCACCGTGTGCACGCCGGAAGAGATCGGTGCGGTGGCGGCGGTGGCGCGCGCCGCTGGTGTTCCCGTGCATCTCGACGGCGCCCGGCTCTTCAACGCGGCGGTCGCGCTCAAGCGCGAGCCTCGCGAGTTCACCCGTTACGTCGATTCCGTCACGTTCTGCGTCTCGAAGGGTCTGGGAGCGCCGGTGGGCTCGGTCGTGTGCGGGACGAGCCCGTTCATCGCGCGTGCCCGTCGCCTGCGCAAGATGCTCGGGGGCGGCATGCGGCAGGCGGGCGTGATCGCCGCCGCGGGTATCGTGGCCCTCGATCGGATGGTGGACCGGCTCGCCGAAGATCACGCCCACGCACGACGGCTCGCGGAAGGGCTGGCGGCGCTGCCCGGCGTGTCGCTCGACCTGGCCAGCGTCCAGACCAATATCGTGATCTTCGGCGTGGACCGGGCGGGCGGCGCCGATGAGATCGTCCGTGGCTGCGCGGCGCGTAAGGTGAAGGTCCACGCGATCAGCCCGACCTCGATTCGCTGTGTCACACACAAGGACATCGATGGCGACGACATCGGCCGCGCCCTCGACGCTCTTCGCGAGATTTTGAGCCGATAGCGACGGCGCCCGGGAGGCCTCATGGCGGAACGTCTCCTCGATGTCAAAGGGCTGAAGACCCATTTCTTCACCGATGAGGGTGTTGTTCGCGCCGTGGATGGAGTGGACCTCTACATCAACAAGGGCGAGACGCTCGGCGTCGTCGGCGAATCCGGCTGCGGCAAGAGCGTCACCGCGCTCTCGATCATGCGGCTCATCCCGCAGCCGCCGGGGCGGATCGTGGAAGGGCAGATCGTCTACAACGGCCGCAACCTGATCGACCTCAGCAACGCCCAGATGCGCAAGATCCGCGGCAAAGAGATCTCGATGATCTTCCAGGAGCCCATGACCTCGCTCAACCCCGTGTTCACGGTGGGCGAGCAGATCGCGGAGGCGATCCGGCTCCATGAAGGCCTCGGCCGCCGGGACGCGATGGACAAGACCGTGGACATGCTGAAGCTCGTCCACATCCCGAACGCGGAACGCCGGGTGAAGGAGTATCCGCACCAGCTCTCGGGCGGCATGCGCCAGCGCGTGATGATCGCGATGGCGCTCTCCTGTAACCCGAAGCTGCTCATCGCGGACGAGCCCACCACCGCCCTCGACGTCACCATCCAGGCCCAGATCCTCGAGCTCCTCAACGAGCTCAAAGCGAAGCTCGGCATGGCCATCATGCTCATCACCCACGACATGGGCGTGATCGCGGAGACCGCGCAGCGCGTGGTCGTCATGTACGCGGCGCAGGTCGTCGAGGAAGCAGCGGTGACCGAGCTCTTCAAGGAGCCGCTGCACCCCTATACGCAGGGCCTTCTGCGCTCGATCCCGCGCATCGACCTCGCCGCCACCGAGCGGCGCAAGCTGGAGACGATCTCGGGCACGGTGCCCACGCTGCGCGGCGCCGTGAAGCCGGGCTGCCGGTTCGCTCCGCGCTGCGTGTTCGCCAAGCCGATGCACTTCGACAACACACCGCCGCTCAAAGAGGTCAGGCCGGGCCACAAGGTGGCCTGCTTCCTTTACTGAGGCCCCCCATGGCAGAGCCCCTCCTCCGCGTGAAGAATCTGAAGAAGTACTTCCCGATCCGCGGGGGGCTGTTCTCCCGCGAGGTCGCCCGCGTACACGCCGTCGATGACGTGTCGTTCGAGATCATGGCGGGCGAGACGCTGGGGCTGGTGGGAGAGTCCGGCTGCGGGAAGTCCACCACGGGTCGCACGATCTTGAGATTGATCGAGCCGACCTCGGGGGAGGTGTGGTTCCAGGATCGCAACGTCACCACGCTCGACAAGCGCTCGCTGCGGGGATTGCGGAAGGAGATGCAGATCATCTTCCAGGACCCCTACGCGTCGCTCAATCCGCGCATGACGGTGGGCTCGATCATCGGCGAGGCCCTCGTCATCCACAAGCTGGCGCCCACCCGGAAGCAGCGGGAGGAACGGGTCGTCCAGCTCCTCGACGTGGTGGGACTCTCCTCCGACCACCTGCGGCGGTATCCGCACGAGTTCTCGGGCGGCCAGCGGCAGCGCATCGGGATCGCGCGCGCGCTCGCGGTCAGTCCCAAGCTGATCGTCGCCGACGAGCCCGTGTCCGCTCTCGACGTCTCCATCCAGGCGCAAATCATCAACCTGCTCGAGGACCTGCAGCAGAAGTTCGGGCTGACCTACCTGTTCATCGCCCACGACCTCTCGGTGGTGGAGCACATCTCCACCCGCGTGGCCGTGATGTACCTCGGCAAGATCGTCGAGATCGCGCCCGCCAAGGAGCTCTACACCAATCCGCGCCATCCCTACACGGAGGCGCTGCTGTCCGCGGTGCCGATCCCGGACCCCACCATGAAGCGCAAGCGCATCCTGCTCGAGGGCGACGTGCCGAGCCCGGTCAATCCGCCCTCCGGCTGCCGGTTCCACACGCGGTGCGGGCTCCGCGTGCCGTCCTGTTCGGAGAACGAGCAGGTGCTCAAGCAGATCTCGCCCGGACACTGGGTCGCGTGCCAGGTCCGGACGGGCGTCGCCATCCGCTAGCGTCAGCGGCCATGTCGGCCTGAGCGCGTCGATGCCGAACGTCCGCGTCGGCGACGTCGAGCTGTTCTACGAAGACTCGGGAGCGGGCGAGCCGCTCGTGCTCATCATGGGCTTCGGCGGGGACCACACGGCGTGGGCGTTCCAGGTGCCGGCCTTCGCGGAGCGCTATCGCGTCATCTCGTTCGACAACCGCGGCGCCGGCCGGAGCGACTGCCCCGACGTGCCCTACACCACGCGCCAGATGGCGGAGGACACCGTCGGTCTCCTCGACGCGCTCGGGATCGATCGCGCGCACGTGGTCGGCGCGTCCATGGGCGGCATGATCGCGCAGGAGCTCGCGCTGAATCATCCCCGCCGCGTCCGCTCGCTGCAGCTGCATTGCACGTATGCGCGCCCGGACCGCGCGCTCCTCGCCCTCATGGACGCGTGGCGGACCATTCGCGCCGCCGTCTCCCCCGAGCAGTGGATGCGCACCGTCTGTCTCTGGCTCTTCGCGGCCCGCACGTACAACGAGCGCCCGCAGTTCATCGAGACGATCGTGCAGACGGCGCTCGCCGCGCCCTATCCGTTCACGCTCACGGGTTTTCTGCGTCAAGGCGATGCGGTGCGCGCGCACGACAGCCTCGAGCGCCTGAAGACGCTGCGCTGTCCGACGCTCGTCACCGTCGCGGACGAGGACATCCTGGTGCCGCCGCGCTTCTCGCGCGAGCTCGCGGAGCGCATCGCGGGGGCCGAGCTGCAGACGATCTCCGGCGCCGGCCACGCGTATTTCTGGGAGGAGCCGGAAGCGTTCAATCGGATGTGTCTCGACTTCCTCGCCCGCCATCGGGGCTGACGCTCACGCGCGCGTGTGAGCGCG
>Ga0114129_10001916_pt1 | contig 28395 bp, 26 predicted proteins | sample RhiMetdeltSRZDD1_FD_80071 | JGI IMG/M metagenome (GOLD analysis project Ga0114129, IMG submission 80071) | Populus rhizosphere microbial communities from Tennessee, USA - Rhizosphere MetaG P. deltoides SRZDD1 (version 2) (version 2) | ecosystem: Host-associated > Plants > Roots > Rhizosphere >... | reverse complement strand
GCCGCTCATCTGACGTGAGTGGCCGTTCATCGGCGGAGGGGGTGGGATTCGAACCCACGATGGCTGTTAACCATACCCGTTTTCGAGACGGGCGCATTAGGCCGGGCTATGCTACCCCTCCTGACGTCAGGCGACGCGACACACCGCGCGACTCGGAGAGTATAGCAAATGCCGCGAGCGATTCGAGGATCAGGCCGGACGCTCCGCCATGCGCTCCGGCGCGGACACCCCGATCAAGTCAAGCCCGGACGCCAGAACCTGCTTCGTGGCGGCCACGAGTTTCAGGCGGGCGTTCGTCAGCGCCAGATCCGGATTCCTCGGAGGCAGAACCGGACAGTCGCGATAGAACGCGCTGAACGCCGTCGACAGCTCCAGCAGGTAGAACGGCAGTTGATGGGCTGCCAGCGACTGCGTCGCCGACTCGACGACCTCCGGGAACTGGAGCAGCTTCCGGATCAGGCCAAGTTCTGACTCCGTGCTGAGCAGGTGAACGTCGCCCCCCGAGTAGTCAACGGTGCCGAGCTTGACGGCCGCCTCGCGGAAGATGCTGGCCGTCCGGGCGTGTGAGTACTGGACATAAAAGACCGGGTTCTCGTCGGACGCCTGCCGCGCCAGGTTCATGTCGAAATTCATCGTCACGTCAGACGAGCGCTGGATCAAGAAGAATCGGGCTGCATCCACGCCGACCTCGTCGATCAGCTCACGCACGGTCACGTACGTTCCGGCCCGCTTCGACATCTTCAGCTCCTGGCCGTCCTTGAACAGCTTGACGAGCTGATAGAGCAGGATCGTGAGCCGGTCCGGGTTGATCCCGAGCGCCTGAAGTACCGCTTTCATCCGTGGAACGTGGCCGTGATGATCGGCCGCCCAGACGTCGATCACGCGGTCGAAGCCCCGCAGCACCAACTTCTCGTAGTGGTAGGCGATGTCCGAGGCGAAGTAGGTTGGCTGACCGTTCGAGCGGACCACGACGTTATCCCGATCCTCGCCCAGCTCGGTGGAGGTGAACCAGACGGCGCCGTCCCGCTCGACAATGTGACCGCCCTCGCGCAGCATCCGCATCGCCGTGTCGAACAGGTCGCGCTCGTAGAGTGACCGCTCTGAGTACCAGCGATCGAACCGGACTCCGAGGTCGGCAAGGTCGCGCTCGATCCAGCGCAACACCAGCGCTTCGACCAGCGGCCCGATGCGCGCCGTCGCCTCCTCATCTGGCAGTTCGAGCAGTGATCGGCCGTGCTCCGCGACGATCTCCTGGGCCAGCTCGGCGACGTACTCACCCTCGTAGCCGCCCTGGGGCAACGCGGCCGGGACGCCGAGCGCCTGACGATAGCGGGCAAGCACGCTCGCGCCGAGCGCGTGGACCTGCGAGCCGGCGTCGTTGATGTAGTACTCGCGCTGCACCATGTGACCGGTCGCTGCGAGCAGCCGGCAGACCGTGTCGCCGAGCGCAGCGTTGCGAGCCGCCCCGACGTGGAGCGGGCCGGTCGGGTTCGCGCTCACGAACTCGACCTGGACGCTGGTACCCTCCCCGAAAGAGAGCCGGCCAAACTCCGGCCCGGCCGCCAGGATCGCGTCGACCTGCTCCTGGAGCCACGCGTCAGCCAGGAAGAAGTTGACGAAGCCGGGTCCGGCCACTTCGACGGCGGCGACGGCCGGCGGCAACTCGAGATGGTGCGTGATCGCCCCGGCGACCTCGCGTGGCGGCTTCTGCGCGGCGCGCTGAAGCCGGAGCGCGACGTTCGTCGCGAAGTCGCCCTGCTCCAGGCGGGCCGGATGGTCCAGCACCACCTCCGGCGCTGGCAGCGCTGGCAGATCGCCCTTCGCCGTCGCCCGTTCGATCGCCGCCTCGACGAGGCGCTTCAGGTCGTCCTTGATCACTCGGATGCTGCTCCCCGCCAGAGCTCTGGCGATTTCGGGATGGTACGTTCGAGGAATCGTACCGGCCCCCACAGACCCCCCACAAGCGGCGCCGTGCGCAGGACGCCTCGTTGGCCAGGGGCACTCCGTCCTCTGACGGCAGCAACCCCCTCCTCGCCGTTGAGTAGGGGGTTGCTACGACCAGGCCGGCGCCGCGCGCCGGCCTTTCAGGGCGTGACGATCGTCACGGGGACGGTGACGGAGATGGCGAGGCGACGGTGCTGGCACCAGTCGCGCCACCTGCCGGCATCGACCCCTGGAGATGCGCCTTGAGTGCGCCGTAGGCTGGCCGGACCGTGCCGTCCGGGTTGGTGATTGACCAGTAGTACTGCTCGTCGTTCGCCGTCCACTCCGGCTCCGGGATGTACAGCACCACCATCGGACCAGCCCACTGCGACCAGTTCGCCTTGGCGTACTGCATCGCCTTGACGAGGTACTCCGCTTGTTGCTCCGGCGTCACCGAGTGCCAGTTGTACGGGGAGTTCGGGCGGGAATCCGTGGTCCAGCCCATCTCCATGATGGCAACCTGCTTCGCCTCGTCGCCGTTCTGGACCATGATCTGGCGCAAGTCCTCGGCGTGACGGAACGAGTAGGCGCGCTTGGCGGTCTCCGGGCTCGGATCGCCGGGGTTGCTGAGCTGCAGGTCGCGAGCAACAGCACCCGGATCCATGTCTGGCGGCGCCTTGAAGCCAGGGGCATGAACACCCAGCATGTCGAAGTACGCCTTGGCGCCGTTGGCGTACATCTCGTTCAGGAAGACTGTGTCTGAGATCGCCCGATCGCTCTGCTCGGTCGTCGGCGAGAGGCCGGCGCTGACGATGACGGCGTTCGGATCGATCTTCTTGATCTCCGTATAGGACACCTTCAGCATCTCGGTATACGCTTTGGCGTCTGGCTTCAGGTTGCCCCACTCACGAGAGATGTTCGGCTCGTTCCAGATCTCGTAGATCTGAACCTTGCCCTTGTAGCGCTCGGCGAAGTCCTGGACGAAGTCCTTCCAGTCCTCGATGTTGTCCGGCGGTCCTGACGCCGGGAAGATCTTGTCGCGGCGGGCCCAATCGGGCTGGTTGTCGAGGCGGGCGATGATCCCCAGGCCGGTCTTGTTGATCTTGTCGATCACCAGGTCTGGCTCGTGCCACTCGAACTCGTTCTTGCGGACCTTCTCGATGTTCCGCCACTCGAAGCGCTGCTTCACCCAGGTGAAGCCGGCCTCCTTGGCGAGCCTGAGGTCGCGATCAGCTTCCTCGCGGTGGCCCCAGAGAAAGACGTGGACGGCTGGTGAGACCGGCGCGACGCGGTTCCCCTGCACCAGGTTGACGGTCGGGGCGGCGACGTTCGGGAGCGGCGTCGGTGAGGCGACGGTCTTCGCCGCTGGCTTCGAGGGCTCGGTTGCCGGCTTCGAAGGCGGCGGGGCAGACGTACACCCCGCGAGGGTCGTCGTAACAAGCAATAAAGTTGACAACAGTCTCCGCAACAGTACCTCCTCGAGTCATCCGTGGCGCTCCATGCGCCGTAGTTCTTCGTGCCCCGCTCGGGATCGTTCGCCCGATTCCGCGTCTCGTCAGGGCAGAGTGCCGTTCTTCCGCGCTTGCAACAGGCGCTCATACGCCGCACGGGGTGTGCCGTCCGGGTTCATGATCGCCCACCAGTACTTCTCGTCCTGCGGTCCCCAGCCGGGATCCGGCATCGTCCACAGGCACATCACACCGATCCAGGGTGCCCAGTTCTCGGCAGCCCACTTGTACGCTCCGACCAGGTTGTCGCCCTTCTCCTCCTCGGAGACGCGGTGCCAGGCGTACGCCTGGTTGACCGTATCGCTCGTCCAGCCGAACTCGAGCAGCCAGATCTGCTTGTCGCTGTCGCCGTTCTCCTCCATGATCCGCCGCATGTCTTCGACGCGCCGGAAGACGAAGAATCGGTGGCCTCCCCAGGTCTGATTGCTGGCAGCCTCGTCCGGACTGACCGTTGGCGGCGCCTTGTAGCCGTGGCCGTGGGCGCCGAGCACGTCAAAGTAGGGCTTGGCGCCAGCCTCGTACATCCAGCGCACGTAGACGTCGTCAGGCCGAGCGTCGTCGTTGTCTGTGCCGGTCTGCGCGACACCACCGGTGATGACGGTAACCGAAGGATCGACCGCCTTCGCCGCCTCGTAGCCGACTTTCAGCAGGGCCACGTAGTCGGACGCCTGCTGCTGGTTGATCGGGCGCTTGCCCCATTCGATGTTCAGGTTCTGTTCGTTCCAGATCTGGACAGCATGGACCCGCCCGATAGTCGACGTAGATGAGTAACGGTTGACGAACGCGGTGACGAAATTTCCGAAGTCCTGATAGTTGTCTGGCGGTCCGTTGAACACCTTGTCAGCGCGTGACCAGTCAGGCTGGAAGTCGAGTCGGGCAATGATCTTGACGCCAGCCGCCGTCGAGGCCTGCACGACCCGATCGGCCTCCGACCAGTCGAACTGGCCCTTCTTCGGCTCGATATACTTCCACTGGAAGAGCGTTTTCTGCCAGCCAAAGCCGGCATCCGTGATCTTCTTCAGATCGCGTGACGTCGTCCGCTCGTTGCCCCAGAGGAAGACGTTCATGCCGTACTCGGGGCTGGCGGCGCGCTCGGGCGCACCGGCGGGCGGCGCGGCGTTGCGGGCCTGCTGATTCGGCTTGCTGCTCGAGCTCGACGGCTTCGCGGCGGCCTCGGCGGCAGCTCGGGCGGCGGCGTCAGGGTCGGCGTTGTTCGAGCTTGACGGCTTCGACGACGAGCTGCTGGCCGGGGCGGCAGCCGCTGTCGATGCCTGGCCGGCCGACATCTTCTCGAAGCCGTCCTTGAAGTTGGAGCCCGGCAGGTCGCCGGCTCGCGCGAGGCCCGTGCCCGCGGAGTTCTGATACTGGCGAAGCAACGGATTGTCCTTCGCTTGCGCCTCCAGATCGACGGGCAGGTTGTCGCCGGTGATCAGCGCCTTCAGGTAGTCGCCGAGCAGCAGCCCCTGGGTGCACTTGCAGCCGTCGTCGTAGTGCATGATCCCCCGCTGGAAGCGGAGGTACACGAAGTTGTTGTTCTTCGGGTCGCGCGACGGCTTCGAGGTGGGCGCGCCCCAGATCTGCAAGTTGAACAGCGGGAGCAGGCTAGACGGTCCGCCGTTCGGGAAGGCGTCCTCGTAGCTTACCGTCGAGGAGAACGTCTTGCTGAAGTTGACCGGCATGTCTTCCCAGCTATCCGGCGCGTTCTCCTTCACGAACTCGATGATTTTCGAGTTGTACGCCGCATCGTTCGGGGATGGCGCCGCCTTGATCATCGCCTGGTCTGGTGCGGGGAAGGTCGAGCCGTTGATGGTCGTGTACGGCAAGAGCCCATCTTCGAGCAGGTTCAGCGTCTCGACGCCGTTCGGGCCAATCTGCATCACCGCGCGCTGGAAGAACTGAACGGTGAACCCCTTGAACGTCATCTCGCGTGAGGTGGGAAGGCCAAATGTCCGAGTGCCGCCTCGCCCCTGGAAGAACTTCCAGAACTCGTCGTTGGCGATTCGATATCCGGTCTCCGCGAAAAAGCGCGGATCGTTCTGTTGAGCTCGTTCGGCGGCGAAAGCTGTCGGCGCTCCCGCGAGAATGACGAGGACCAACAGCACGTGGGTGAGGCGTACGCGCATCCAGGGCTCCTCCGTGCCGAACGGCGCCGCCCTGCACGGGGAGGGCCCGTGGCGCCGCGGGATTATACGGAAGCCTATTTCAGGCCACAAGACTTTCCGTCCCGTTCTAGGCGATGAACGAGGGACAGGCCCCCGCTGACTCACTCTATGGGCACCTCGGGACGAACGCCTATTCTTGACAGGGGGTGGCGCGGAGCTATAATCCGTATCCTGTACACGGCGCGGGTTCGTCCCGCGCCGCGGTCGTCGTTGTGGGGACGGCGGTGAAGGGCGACGGCTGTCGCAGAGCGAGACGCATCAACGTGGGACTGTGAAAGGGACGGACCTGGCCATGCCTGACCGGACGGTGTACCTGACGCGTGAGGGGTTCAAGCGGCTCGACGACGAGCTGGAGCACCTGCGCACGGTCAAGCGCCCGGAAGTCTCAGAGCGGATCCGTCGGTCGAAGGACATGACCGACGTCGATGGAAACGCCGAGTACGACGAGGCGAAGAGCGAGCAGGGGTTCATCGAGGGGCGGATCGTCGAGCTGGAGCGAGCTCTGGCGGGTGCCCAGATCATCGGCGACGGCCCGAGCACTGAGTTCGTCGGTCTCGGGTCGAGGGTCACCGTCAAGGACGACACCGGCGACGTCGACAACTATCAGATCGTCGGCTCGCTGGAAGCGGACCCGAAGCGTGGGCTGATCTCTAATGAGTCGCCGGTCGGACGGGCGCTGCTCGGCAAGAAGCCCGGCGAGTCGGCGACGGTGGTGGCGCCCGGCGGCAGCTTCGACCTGACGGTCGTGGAGATCGGCTGAGGCTGCAGCCGACAAGACCGTCGGGCGAATCGACGTCACCGGGGCCGTGGACGGCGAGGCACGGGAGCCGGGCCGTGGGTTGAAGCCGCGCCACCAGCGCCGTGGACTGAAGTCCACGTCTACCATCGTGCCGTCGCTACGCGACTCACGAGGGGGCGACCGGTCCGTCCCGTACGGACGTGGCGATGGTAGGCAGGGACTTCAGTCCCTGACCCCTGGCGCCTGGTCCTGTGGGTGCTCCTGATACACTTCTCACGATTCTCACGAAACTTTCATGTGGGAACGGCGAACGGTGACATGCGCGCGCTACGGTGGCCGCCGATTGCCGAGGTTTCTGATGTCGGATTGGTGCCGACGGAGCGATGCTGTGACACGTGACGATACCGGGTCGTCAGATGGGCAGGCCGACGCCCAGGAGGCTGACGACCGCTCGGAGGACCGACTCTTCGAGCAGCGCCTCGACAAGTTGAACCGGCTGCGCCAAGCCGGCATCGATCCGTACCCGGCGCGCTTCAATCGGACCGACCTCGCCGCCGCCGTCGTTGAGTCGTTTGAGGAGGAGCCCGGAAAGCAGGTTCGAGTTGCCGGCCGCGTCGTCGGCGGCATCCGCCGGATGGGCCGCGCTACGTTCATGCACTTGCAGGACGCCACGGGCCGTATCCAGGCGTTCTTTCGACAGAATGAGCTGGGCGAGGATGCGTACGCATTGCTCGACCTTGTCGATACGGGGGACTTTCTCGGCGTCGTCGGCGAGACAATGAAGACGCGCACCGGCGAGATCAGCGTCCAGGTGCGCGAATTCCACGTCCTCTCGAAGGCGCTCCGTCCGCTTCCGGAGAAGTGGCATGGCCTCCAGGACGTCGAGACACGCTATCGGAAGCGGTACCTGGACCTGATCGCCAACCCGGAGGTGATGGAGGTCTTTCGGACGCGCGGTCGGATCGTCCACGAGGTCCGCGCCTTCCTGGTCGAGCGCGGTTTCCTCGAAGTCGAGACGCCAGTGCTCCAGACCGTCGCCGGTGGCGGGGCGGCACGGCCGTTCGAGACGTTCTACAACGCGCTTGATCGGACGCTCTCGCTGCGGATCGCCCTGGAGCTGTACCTGAAACGGTGCATCATCGGCGGCATCGAGAAGGTCTTCGAGATCGGACGCAACTTCCGCAACGAGGGCGTGTCGCTGAAGCACAACCCCGAGTTCACGATGCTCGAGGTGTACCAGGCGTACGCCGACTACGAGGACATCATGCGGCTGACCGAGGATCTCGTCTCGACGGTGGCGGAGGGCGTCCTCGGCACCACGAAGATCGTCGTCAAGGGAGACGTCGAAGTCGATGTCGCACCGCCGTGGAAGCGCACGTCGCTCCGTGACGCGATCTACGAGGCGTCCGGCGTGGACTATGACGAGCACCCGACGGCGGACTCGCTGGCCCAGGCGGCGCAGGAGGCCGGCCTGCGGGTGCAGGACGGCTGGACGCGAGGCAAGATCATCGACGAGCTGCTAAGTGTGTTTGTCGAGCCGAAGATCACCAGCCCGGTGTTCCTCGTGGACTACCCGCTGGAGCTGTCGCCGCTCGCGAAGCAGCGCACCGACCGTTCCGAGATCGTGGAGCGCTTCGAGGCGTTCTGTGGCGGAATGGAGCTTGCCAACGCGTTCAGCGAGTTGAACGACCCGTTGGACCAGCGCGAGCGCTTCCTGGAACAGGCTCGTCAGAAGGGCACCGGTGACGACGAGGCGATGCCGTTCGACGCGGCGTTCCTGGAAGCGCTGGAGCACGGGATGCCGCCGACCGGCGGTATGGGCCTGGGCATCGATCGGTTGACGATGGTCCTGACTGGCCAGGACAAGATCCGCGACGTGATCCTCTTCCCGCAGCTTCGAACGCTGGAGTAAGGCCGTGCTGCCGTTGACGCTGATCCGATCCCAACCTGACGTCGTCCGCGAGGCGCTACGGCGTCGGCGCGAGGACGAACGTCTGGTTGACGAGGTGCTCACCGTAGACGCTCGCCGCCGCGCGATCGTCGACGAGCGCGACAACCTGCGCGCCGAGCAGAACCAGGCGAGCAGGGGGATCGGTCGGAGCGGGAAGCCGAGCGAGGCCGATCTCCAACGGCTCCGCGAGATGCGCGAGCGGATCCGCCAGCTCGACGAGGAGGCGACCGCTGTCGAGGTGGATCTCGATCGGCTGGTGCTGGCGCTGCCGAACCTCGTGGACGCCAGCGTGCCGGACGGCGAGGACGAGTCTGACAACGTCGTCGTTCGGACCGTCGGCGAGCCGGAGACCTACTCGTTTGAGCCGCTGCCGCACTGGGACCTCGGCGAGCGGCTCGGAATCATCGACTTCGAGCGCGGAGTCAAGCTGTCCGGAGCACGGTTCTACCATCTGCGGGGCGCCGCCGCGCGGCTCCAGCGAGCGCTGATCCACTGGTTCCTGGACATCCACACGCGCGAGTTCGGCTTCACCGAGATCTACCCGCCAGCGATCGTCAAAGAGCACGTCATGGTCGGCAGCGGCCAGCTCCCGAAGTTCCGCGACAACCTGTACCACGATGCGGAGGACGACGTCTGGCTCGTCCCCACCGCCGAGGTGGTGCTGGTCAACATCCACGGCGACGAGATCCTGGCCGCGACCGATCTGCCGATCTACTACTGCGCGTACACCCCGTGCTTTCGACGCGAGAAGTTCTCGGCGGGGCGGGACGTGCGAGGGATCAAGCGCGGCCACCAGTTCGACAAGGTCGAGATGGTGAAGATCGTGGACGCCGCCTCCTCGGATGGCGAGCTGGACGCGATGGTTGCGCAGTCTGGCCTGCTGTTGGAGCGGCTACGACTGCCGTACCGGGTCGTTCAGCTTTCCACGGGTGACCTGGGGTCGGCGATGATGAAGACGTTCGACCTGGAGGTCTGGTCGCCGGGCGTCGGCGAGTGGCTGGAAGTCTCGTCCTGCAGCACGGCCGGCGAGTTTCAGGCTCGCCGCGCGAACTTGCGCATCCGCCGCGAGGCCGGTGCTCGTCCGGAGTTTCCCCACACGTTGAACGGCTCGGGTCTGGCGCTCCCCCGCGTCATGATCGCGATCATGGAGACGTACCAGCAGGCGGACGGCACGATTCGGGTCCCGGAAGTGCTGGCGCCCTGGATGGGCGGCATCGAGGTCATCGGCCCCATGAAGTAGCGGGGTAGCCGTCTTGCCACTCGGCCATCTCGCGCTCAACTTCTTCCTGCGTGAACACCTCACCCGCCGCGAACTGCGCCTCACCAATCTCGATCTTCGCCATGATGTACAGCGATTCCATCGCGTCGTCCAGAGTCGCATCTTCAGGAAGTTTCTGAAGAGCGGCGATGATCTCAGCCTTGGTGTACGGCTTGAACTTCCTTTCGATCACGTCGTGGCTCCTCCGATCACAGTCTACTCGCTGGCAGCCCGGCACTGGGCGCTCAAGCGGCGGCAGCGCGGAGCCAGGCGATCACGTCCTCGGCGTTCTGCGCCGGCGCCGGGACCGGGTAGAAGACGTGCTCGATCCGGCCGTCCGAGATCACCAGCGTCAGGCGGCGGATCAGCGTCATGCCGTCGATCTCGAATGTCGGGAGACGCAGCGCACTGGCGAGCTTGAGGTCGGCGTCGCTCAGCAGCTCGAACGGCAAGTGCAACCGCTCGACGGCTTCCCGCTGGTACTCGGTCGTCTGGGTGCTCAGCCCGAAGACCGTCGCGCCGAGGGCCTGCAGCTCGGCATGGTGATCGCGGAAGGCACATGACTGCGGGGTACATCCCCGCGCGCCGGGGATCTCATCCCAAGCGGTCGGCGACGGCTCGCCCGGCCGACTGGTCCTCGGATAACAGTACACCACGACCCTGCCCAGCATCGCAGCCAGTTCAGCCGAGCGCCCGGCCGTGGTCGGCAGCGGCACCGAGCGCAGCGCCATGCCAGTCAGGTGCCCGCAAGCCCCGTCGTCGCTCATGGCTTCGGCCGCTTCAGGAACATCTTGTAGACGCCCCAGCCTGATCTTGAATAGCTTTCGATCAGCTCCCAGCCCTCATTGCCAAGCTCATTCAGGAAGGTAGCTGGCTCAAAAAACCTCAACTCGCCTTTTCGGCCCAGACTGTCCGACCATGCATCTTCTCCCGCGTTGATCGTCAGGTATTCCCAGCGCTGCATCGTTCGCCCCTTCGTTCGCCCTCGCCGCCGGCTACCCGAACGCGTGATCGGCTGGCGCCAGCGTACCACGGATGCGAGATGCAGCTACAGACCTGGGATCTCGCTGAGGCACCGTGAGCCATGGCGTACCAGCAAGATTTCGACGTCATCGCCGGTGACGCGTCGTTCAACTTCGTCTTGGGTAATGACCTTGCCATCATTGGCGGCTTTGATGCCCACCTGGATCAGGCGGATGACCTCCAGGCGCTCGATGGCGTCATCAATTGGTTGCGTCGTCAGGCAAGTCCCTGATCTTCTCGGCGAGTTCGTCCTTCGTCAATACTCGCGGGCGTCGCAGGTTCTGACGCAGTGGCTCACCTGCCTCGAAGCGTCGTCGGACTTCGGCGTGCGGGACGGCCTCATCCGGGTGGGCGTCCGCGTAGGCGATCCGCTCATCGAGCCACACGATGAACGCCAGCCGCTCAATGGCCTCGCGAATCGGCGTGTCATCCGGCAGCGAACGGATAGCGTCTGCCAGTTCGTCCTTGGTCTTCATCGACATCAGTCTCTACTGGTAGTCTACCGCGATGGTGCGCGCAACGAGAGTCAGGTGGCGGCCCAGCGCGAGAGCACGTCCGTGCGCAGGATGATGATCCTTCGGCCCCGGCGGGAGATCGCGCCGCGATCCTCGAACGATCCCAGGAGCTGGTTCACCCGGGGCCGCGTGGCGCCGATCATCCCGGCCAGATCTTCCTGCGTCAGCGTTGCCTGGATCTCGATGCCGGAGCCATCATCTTTGCCGTGCGTCTCGGCGAGCTCCAGCAGTTTCTTGGCGAGCCGGCCCTGAAGATCCAGGAACATCAGGTCGCCGACCTCGCTGCTCAGGCGCCGGATCATCTGCGCCAGTCCGGCCAGCACGCCCTCGACCGCTCCGGAGCTGCGCTTCAAGAGATCCAGGAAGTCCTCGCGGCTGAGGGTGGCGGAGACCACCTGTTCGAGCGCTACGACCGTGGCGGACCGGGGCTCGCCGTCCAGGAGCGCCATCTCGCCGTGGACGTCTCCCGGGCCCAGGACTGTCAGGACGGCCTCCTCGCCGGTCTCCGAGGGCAGTACGACCTTGACGCGCCCCTCGATGACGACGTGCAAGACATGGCCGGGATCGCCCTGGTGGTAGAGGGTCTCGCCACGGCGAAACGTCCGCCGTTTGAGCGCTGGCGCCAGCCGCTCAAGCTCAGCCGGTGGCAGCGCCCCCAGCACGATGGACTTTCGGAGCATCTCGAGGTCCATTGACGTCGCCACGGCTACTCCCCCCTCGACCACCAGTGTACTCGGTACGCGGGCACGCGGAGTGAACCCTAGGTGACGATTCCGCTCCGTTCCTCCAGAACCAGGGCCAGGACGGCTTCCAGCGACATGCCGTGACCACGCTCGTAGGTGTCGTCGAACATCTCGTCCCCGAGGATGCTCCGGAGGTCCGCGACGAGTTTCTCGTGGTCGCGCTGCTCCTTCGGGTTGAGACGGGCGCCGCCCCCATCCAGCACGGCGTCTGAGCTTCCGATGAGCAACGCCGCGAGCAGGGTGTCGCCGCGTCCACGCGCCGCCAGCGCCAGATATTGCATGCAGCGCCCCGTCCACCAGTCCTCGCGGATCCCACGAAACGCCGCCAGCGCGTCGCGGTACAGCGGCGACGCAGCGGCGTAGTTGTGCCGGTCCATGTAGAGGTTGCCGAGCTTCGGCAGGCAAGATCCGAGCAGGTACCGCTCACCGGTGTCCCGGGCGAGCTCCACGGCACGGCGCAACGTCCGTTCGGCTTCCTCGAACTCTCCCGCGCGACGGGCGTGCGCTCCGATCTGTGACAGCGCGAGCGCCTGCCCCCAGGCGTCGTCCGTCGATTCGAGCATCGAGACGGCGATCTCTGCCGTCTTCAGCGATTCGAACCGATCGCGCTCTCCTGCCTCGTGAAAATAGGTCTCCACGATGCCGCGATAGGTCAGGCACCGTCCGGCCGTCACTGCGTCGCCGAGCGCCTCGGCGATCTGCGCGCCGTCGTCCAGGAGTCGCTCCGCCTCTCGGTACGAGCCCTGGATCATGGCCAGCGTGCCGGCTGCGTAGAGCGCACGTGCGCGGGCCGATTGGCCAGCCTCACCACCGTCCCAGGTCAGCACTTCGGCCAGCCAGCGCCTGCCCTCGGTCACGTGCCCGCCCAGCCACCAGAACCAATGAAGGCCACCGGCCAGGCGCAGGCCGGCCAGGGACGCTGGCAAGCCCCTGGACGTCGAGTCACCGCGCCGGTGCGCGTCACGCGCCCAGGTGAGGGCCGCTACCAGGTTTCCGTGCTCAGCTTCTAGCCGGTCAAGCCAGCGAACCTGGTCCGGCCCAATCAGCAACGGATCGGCCGTCTCGACGAGATCGAGGAAATAGTCGAAGTGGCGACGTCGAGCTTCGGGCGCATCTCCGGCGGCCTCGAGTTGCTCCAGGCTAAATTCGCGGATCGTCTCGAGCAGCGAAAATCGCGGCTCGGGCTCTGCGAGAGACTGACGAACCAGGCTCTTGTCCACGAGCGACGCCACCACGTCCAGGGGCGAGGGGCGAGGGGCGAGGGGCGAGTTGGGGGCTCTCCCGCTCGTCCCTCGCCCCTCATCACTCGTCACTCGCTCGATGGCGTCGAGCGTGCAGCCGCCGACGAACGTCCCGAGAAGGCGAAACACCCGACGCTCGTCCTCGTCGAGGAGGCCGTAGCTCCAGCCAATCGTGTCGCGAAGCGTCCGCTGGCGAGCCGGCAGGTCACGCGGGCCGTCAGTCAGGATTGGGAGGCGACGGTCCAATCGTGCGAGGAGGGCACGAGGTGGCAACAGCCGCACGCGCGCCGCGGCAAGCTCGAGTGCCAGAGGCAATCCATCCAGCCGCCGGCAGATCTCGCCGACAATCGGCGCGGTCTCGTCCGTGAGCGCAAAGCTCGGCCGAGCCTCCTGAGCGCGGGCCACGAACAGGCGAACAGCGTCGTTGGACTGAAGCTGGCTCACCGACACCGGCCCCGTGGGCGGCGGCGCGAGCGGTGGGATCGGTACGTCGTACTCGAGTGAGAGGCGCAGGAGCTCGCGGCTCGTTACGACGATCTTGAGCTGCGGGCAGGCCAGCACCAGATCCGCGACAAATCCCGCGGCCGGCAGCAGATGTTCGAAGTTGTCCAGTACCAGGAGGCTGTGCCGGCTCCCGAGCGCATCCGCCAGGATGTCGAGCAGCGGCCGATCGCCCATCTCCTGAACGCCGAGTGCTCGCGCGACGGCTCGCGGCACCAGCGCCGGATCAGCAATCGCCGCGAGCGCGACGAAGTAAACGCCGTCCTCGAAGATAGGCATCAACGAGCCGGCCAGGTGGATCGCCAGCGACGTCTTGCCGGTGCCCCCTGGTCCGGTGAGCGAGAGCAGCCGGATCTCGTCACGCAGCAGCAGCTCGCGACAGATGTCCAGCTGGCTCTCACGGCCGATCAACGTCTGCCGGTGCGGCGGCAGCCCAGCCGGTGCACCAAGCGTACGCGGTGGCGGGAACTCGCGCTCCAATCCCGGCCCGGCAACCTGGATCAGGTGTTCGGGCTGTGGCAGGTCTTTGAGCAGGTGGTGGCCGAGGTCGACCAGCACCGCGTCGGCAGGGACCGCGTGTGCGATCAGGTCACGCGTCGTCTGCGAGATCAGGATCTGACCGCCGTGCGCCGCCGTGCAGATGCGAGCGGCGCGATGCACGTCAAGGCCGGCGTAGCCGGCGGCGTTCCGGACCGGCTCGCCGGTATGGAGGCCGAATCGCACTCGCAGCGGCTCGCCATCCGGCCACGGTTCGATCGCCAACGCACGCTGTGCTTCGATCGCGGCCTTGATCGCATCGTGAGCCGTGACGAACGCCGCCATACTGGTGTCACCCTGCGTATCTACGAGATGCCCGCGATACCGTTCCACGGCATCCGTCACGACTTCGTTCTGGCGTTCGATGACGGACGGATACCGATCCCCCAGCCGCAGCAGATGGCGAGTCGAACCCTCGACGTCCGCGAACAACAGGGTAATGGTCCCGTCCGGCAGAGTGACCACGCTCTCGCTCCTGCCTACACCCACACCCCGCCCTGAGCAGGCGGCGGCGCGCACCTCCAGGCGACGACGCGTCGTGCGGTCGACGTGCCCTGGAGCGCACCATTCGGAGATCGACTCCGACCAGGAGTGTAACCTGTCAGCCAGGACCGTGGCTCCCGCGCCAGACTACAATCGGGGCCAGATCATTCTGGCCTGGGAGACGGCATGAGCACCGGCGCGATCTTGCAGGACATCGGCGGGCGCCAGGACGAGATGGTGGGGCTGCTCCGCGAGCTCGTCGAGCACGAATCCGGAACGTACGATAAGGCGGATGTCGACAAGCTGGGTGCGTTTCTGCGCGAGCGTCTGGAAGCGCTCGACTTCCAGACCGCGCTGCTCCGTCAGGGGCGTCTGGGCGACCACGTCGTCGGCCGACGGCCCAGCAAGAACGGCAAGCAGATCCTGCTGGTAGGACATTTCGACACGGTTTTCGGCCATGGCACGCTGGCCGAGCGCCCCTGGCGTGTCGAGAACGGGATCGCGTACGGCCCTGGTGTCTACGACATGAAGGGCGGTATCGCCATCCTGCTGACTGCGCTGGATGCGCTGCGCACGGTCGGATCGCCGTTCTGGGCGGAGACTGGCATCACCGTCTTCTTCAATAGCGACGAGGAGATCCTCTCGCCGACCTCGTCCGGCCCGATCGACGCTATCGCCCGCGAGTGCCAGACCGCCTGCATTCTGGAGCCGGCCCGACCCGGCGGTGAGTACACGTTCGTCCGGAAGGGGGCCGGCAAGTTCTTCATGAAGATCACCGGACGCGCTGCCCACGCCGGCGGCCAGCCCGAGCTCGGTCGAAGCGCGGCGTTGGAGCTCGCCCACAAGACACTGGCCCTGCATGCGCTCAACGACCCGAGCACTGGAACGACCGTCAATGTAGGCGTGATGCGGGCCGGTGAGCGCTCGAACATCATCTGCCCCGAGGCGTACGCCGAGATCGATCTGCGCGCCCTCGACCCTGAGGAGATGGAGTCCGCAATCGAGGCGATGCGCCAGGTCGCCGCCGCGAACACCGTGCCGGACACGACGGCTGAGTTCTGGGGCGAGCCGTATTTTCCGCCGCTGCCGCGCAAGCCCGTCAACGAGCGCCTGTTCGGTCTGATGCAGGAAGTCGCCGCTGAAGTCGGGTTCGAGGCGCGCGACATCGTCAGCGGCGGCGGCTCAGATGGCAATCACACCGGCCAGCTCGTGCCGACGATCGACGGCATGGGGATTGGCGGTAACGGTGCGCACACTGAGCGAGAGTTCGGCGTCCTGGCAAGCCTGCCGGAGCGGGCGAAGGCGCTGGCGCTGTTCCTCCACGCCTGGCCTCAGCGTATCGAAGGCATCCTGGCGGGGGAATGACGCTCGGCGCTGGCCGCCTGATGGGTCCGCGTGCCATTGACAGCAGGTCGGCTGATAACCATACGTCGGTAGCGCGCCTCGACCAGTGCAAAGACGCCGTAAGCCGCCAAGCCGGCCGCCACCAGGCCCAGCAGATACGGACCAAATGGCTGGTCTGCGAGTGCCGCGAGCGCCCCGTCCAGGCCCTGTGCCTCGGAGGGGTCATGGTGTATCGCGGCGCCGACCAGGAACCCGCCGATCATCACGAACGCTACGCCGCGCGCCGTGTATCCGGCTCGACCGATACGCGTGATCCCCTCGCGGTGCTCAGCACCGACGTCCGTCAGGTACAGATCGTCGGTCAGATTCGACTTGAACGCGCGGTAGAACTGGTAGAGGCCGTTCACGACGATGGCTGCGCCGACCAGGCCGACTAGCCAGACGCCGAACGGCTGGTCCATCAGCCAGGCGGTCCATCCCTGGGCCTTCTCGGTGCCGCCCTGGCCGCTGCTGATGCCGATCGCCATTCGCAACGCTGACCAGGCGAGCATCGCGTAGATCACCGCGACCCCGGCGTGGAGCGCTCGCATCAGCAGGCCCTTTGCCTCGTCGCCCTGGTGGTCCGTGTCGAACGCGGCGCGGACCAGCTGCCAGATCGCATAGCCGAGGAGTCCCACCGCTATCACAACGAGCAGTGTGCGGCCAAACGGCGCTTCCGCGATCCGAGAGATTGCGCCAGTCTGGTCGGTCATCTGCCCGCCCTGCCCGAGCGCGGCCTGCACCGCGAGCCCGCCGACGATCAGGTAGACGATGCCCTTGGCGGCGTAGCCGAAGCGCCCGAGCCCTTCGATCCATGGGCTAGCCTCTGTGGCGCCCTCGCGGATGTGTGACTCGATGCCATCCAGGGTATCCTGCGGCGATCTGGGTGCTGCTGCCTGCACGATCAACTCCTTATGGTCTGCATTGTGGTTGTGGTGGTCGTCAGCACCGGGTCCTCGGGGTGACGCATAGGCATGGGGCGTGCCATCCTCGTCGTCCCGCCTCGACAATGCTCACCCTGTTGGTGGACGTCGCCGGGCATGCGAGTTGCATCGTCTACAGGTGGGGAGGAGTACGAGACCGATGGAAGCCCAGCCCGCGGCTATCGCTACGTCCCTGGCTCGCCGCCCGATCGTCGATCGGCGAGCCAGACTGATGGCCGGCCTCGCGGCGTCGCTCGGGGTGATCTTCATCGGCCTTGCCCTGGCGATGCGTCAGGCCAAAGGGACGAGCATCGACGTAGCGGTCACGCACGCCGTCCAGTGGATCGACAACCCGGTCTTCACGGACTTGATGGTCGCCGTCAGCGCACCAGGATACGCGCCCTTCAGCTGGATGGTCCTGGGCAGCGCGATCGCGGCGTTGATCGTGGCACGACTCTATCGTGAGGTGCCGTTTGTCCTTGCGACAGAGTGCGCCGGGATGATGGTCGCCTCGATCAAGCTGCTGGTCGAGCGTCCCCGGCCGGCGGATGAGTCGATCCGGGTCTTCAGCGCGGTGCTGGACTACAGCTTCCCGAGCGGACACGTGGTCGGCTACGTCAGCCTCTACGGCTTTCTCTTCTTCCTGGTCTACGTGCGCTTCAGACGATCGTGGTGGCGAACGGCCGCCCTGACCGTGCTGGCGCTGCTGGTTGGACTGGTTGGCCTGTCGCGCATCCACCTCGGCCACCACTGGGTGAGCGACGTCCTCGGCGGTTACGCCCTCGGCACGGCGTACCTGCTGTTGCTCGTCGAGGCGTACCGACTGCTCGTCGTGATGCCCAGGATGGGCGGAAGGTCTGCTCCCGAGCCCTCCTGTAGTCGGCCCGACGCGTGCGGTCCAGAGGCTGCCGTCCCCCTGTAGGCATCGGCGCTGGCACGCCGAGTGCATTGGTGCCTACCGAATTCCTGACGCGACGGCCAGGTTGACCTGTCGGGCCTGGCAGCATCGTCGCGAGAGTGGGCCAGCGGCCCAGGGAGCTGTCAGCTATGCACGCACCGTCCGCCGTCGAAGCGGCCGTCAAAGGGGCGCGCCACGAGATTACGCACCGCACGAGCCAGGTCCGCTCCTGGCGCTTCGAGGTCGGGCTGCTCGTGGCGATCGGACTTGCGGCGCTGCTGACCTGGCTGGCCAGGACGATCGCGTACTTCCCCCTGGACGTCGAACTGACCCGCCAGCTCCAGGCGCTCGAAAATCCGTGGCTCGAGACCTTCCTGCGGGGCGTAGGCTGGATCGGCTTCCCGCCGCAGAGCAATTACATCTTTGGCACCGTCGTTCTGGCGATGCTCCTGGTCGGACTCCGGCTCGAGTCGGTGATGACATTCTTCGCGGCGGCGGGGAGCGCCGGCCTCTGGTTCCTCCTCGCGCCGCTGGTCGATCGCCCGCGACCGAGTCCTGAGATGGTGAGGGTCGCGATGGAACTGCCGACGGGCGGCTTCCCGAGCGGGCACGTGCTCAACCTTACGGCGATCTTCGGCTTCCTGATCTACCTGACGATCGTCCTGGTGAGCGACGTCCGCTGGCGTTCGCTGCTCGTCGCGCTGCTCGCGGTGCCGATCCTGACGGTCGGCGTCGCCCGGGTCTACGACGGCGCGCACTGGCCGAGCGACGTCCTCGGCGGCTACCTGATCGGCGGCATCTGGCTCGGGCTGACAATCCAGATCTACCGCTGGGCGAAAACATGGCTTTCAGGTGGTGCGAAGGTGCACGGCCACGCCGACGACGCCCCTGGCGAAGGTGCGCACGCAACCGGTACCAGGCAGCCGGCCTGATCCGTTCAGCGGCACTCGCTTCCCACGGGCCAGGGTGAGACTTGACCTGCGCAGGTCCGTCTGTCACCCTCTCCGGCAGCGATCGACCAGATGCGAGGCCCACATGCATACCCAGGGTGACCAGCCTGCTCCGGCCTATGACCTCGTCGTCGTTTCAGACCGGGTGGTGCTCGGCGAGCGCCTCGTACCGGCCGGGATCGCCGTCGTCGGCGAGAAGATCGCCGCGATCCTCGAGCCCGACTTGGCGCGCCGACCGGCGATTGCCGCCCGGACGCTCGACCTGACCGGCAAGGTGATCCTGCCCGGTCCGATCGACGCCCACGTCCACCACCGGACGCTGAACGCCTCGGTCGACTCCTGGGAGTCGTTGACGACAGGCGCGGCGCTCGGCGGCATCACCACGGTCATCCCGTACATTCAGGTGCCGGACAGCATGCCGTTAGGCGAAGGTCTCGCCTACTTCCGCGACGAGGGCGAGCGAGAGTCCGTCACCGACTTCGCGATGCACGCCCGCTTGAACGGGCCGTCAGATGCCATCCTGGAGCAGATCCCGGACGCGTTCGCGCTCGGCGTGCCCTCGTTCAAGCTCTTTATGGCGTACCGGAAGCGCGGCATCATGTGGGACGGGACGCCGCTGATGCGGGTGCTGGAGCTGCTCGGAAAGCTCGGCGGGATCTGGTGCTGCCACGCGGAGAATGGCGACCTGATCGACTACCTGGAGGACGTCTATCACGCCCGTGGCGCGTATACGGCCGACAACTACGCGGCGATTCGCCCACCGCTCGCCGAGGTCGAGGCGGCGTTCCGGGCGATGCAGTTAGCCAGGCAGTTCGACTGCAACATCTACCTCGTCCACACGAGCGTCGCCGGCGTGCTGCCGCTCGCCCGCGACGCACGACGGTCAGGCCAGCGCGTGACGGTGGAGACCTGCCCGCAGTACCTGACCCTCAACGCGGAGATGATCCCGGCGGGCGGCGGGCGCATGAAGTTTGCGCCGCCGGCGCGGTCGTCTGACGATGCGACCGGAATCTGGGACGGTGTCGTCAACGGCGACGTGCAGGTGATCGGCAGCGACCATTCGCCCTGGCCGAAAGAGCAGAAGCTCTGGCCGACGGAGCGTTTCTTCGAGATTCCGTTTGGTGCGCCGGGTGTCGAGACGATGCTGCCGGTCCTGTGGAGCGAAGGCGTCGCGAAGGGTCGAATAACGCCGCAGAAGCTGGCCGAGATGGTGAGCACGAACCCGGCCCGGGTGTTCGGACTGGCGCCGCGCAAGGGGGCGCTGACCCCGGGCGCCGATGCAGACCTGGTCGCAATCGACCCCTCCGTGCGCTGGACGCTTGACGAATCAACGCTCCAGACGGAGGCCGGCTACAGCAACTGGCACGGCTGGGAGCTTCAGGGGAAGCCGGTCCTATCGCTGATTCGGGGCGCGATCGTGTTGGAGGACGGCGTCCTCAAGGTCGGGCCGGGGCACGGTGTCCACCTCCCGCGCGGTCGCCTGGACTGAGGAGCGCTCCCACGGCTGAGACGCACCTCGTCGTCGGTTTCAGGCTCGGCATCCCGCGCATCGAGATGCAGGAGATCATCCTCCAGATGACGGTCTACGTCGGCAACCCGTACGTGATGCAGGAGATGGCCGTCTTCGAGCGCGTCGCTAACGCCGTGGAGCGGCCTCACGAGTAGGCCAATGACTCTGACTCCGAGATCATTCGATCGGTATGCGGTATGCTTTTCTCACCCACAGGTTGTGCCCTCGGACGTGGCAGGAGGTTCGCTATGGCGGTCCCGGCGCGCAAGATCAAATCTCACGGCCAGGCTACGCTCAACGCCGAAGGCGAGGTCAACTTGCCTGACGATATCTTGCGTGCTGTTGACTGGAAGGAGGGGGATCGGGTCTGGGTGACCGTTTTTGACGATGAGAAGGTAATGTTGACGAAGCGCCCAGCAGACATCGTTGCCTACTTCGCCGGCGCGCTCACGCATCTCTACCCCGAGCCAGGCGACATCCGGCGCTTCCTCGATGAGGAGCGTGCAAGCTGGGTCGACTTCGACCGCCGCTTCGACGACTGATCGCCCATGAACGTCGCAGAGCTGGATGCTGCCATCGGCGATGCGCACCGCGCGTTCATCGACTCAAGCACGTGCATCGCCAACTTCAGCACGGCTGAGCATGCACATCCTCTGGCGCGCCACCTCTTCGAGCGTGTCAGGGACCATGCCGATCCGCTCGTTGCCTACATCTCAGTCGTGAGCTGCATGAAGATGCTCGTCCGTCCGATCCGAGCCGGAGCCGCTGACCTGGAGACCGTCACCGGGTTCCTCCGGGAATTCCCGAACCTGCACCTGATCGACGTCGACCTCAGCACCGCGCTCCAGGCTGCAAACATTCGGGCTCTGACCCGCCTGGCGCCACCGGACGCGCTCCTCATCGGCACAGCGATGATGGCTGGTTGCGAGGTCATCGTCTCGAATGACGATCGCTGGTCCCGCCGCCTGTCGCCCCTCTATCCACAATTCCGCTGGGTCTACCTCGGCGACTGACCGGCGAACTGCCGAGTAAGCAGCGGCTTGACCACCAGGTCTCCGACCCGGATCGCCTCCTCGCGGTACGGCGTGTCCGAGAGAATGAACTTCGTGATCCCGAGCGCGACGTAGGCCTCGAGCGAGGCGATGATCTCCTCAGCTGATCCCACCAGCCAGGTCGAGGCCGCGCCCGTGCCGACACGAGCGGGCGCGGTCCAGAGGCAGCGGTCCAGCACCTCGCCGGCGTCCATCATGTCGCGAAGGCGCGCCTGACCAACGGAGCCGCGCCCGGTCTGGTTCGCCTCCACTCGCCGATCGAGCGCCCCTTCCCAGCCGCCGAGCTTCTGCCGGGCGGCCTGCCAGGCTTCGTCCGACGATTCACGGACGACGACGGTAATCCGGAGTCCAAACTCCAACGGGTGGGCGCGGTTAGAGGCCGCGCTCAGCCGCTTGAGTCGATCGATCCGCTCCTCGGCCATCGCAAGCGTCTCGCCCCAGAACAACTGGACGTCGGCCTCCGTCGCGGCGACCTGCTCGGCAGCCGGCGAGGCGCCCCCAAACCAGAGCGGCGGACCACCCGGACGATACGGGCGCGGCAGGCAGGTCGAGTGCTCGACGCGGAAGAAACGACCGTCAAAGGTCACGTCTTCTTCGGTCCAGAGTCGCCGGACGACCTGCATGAACTCGCGGGTTCTGGCGTACCGATCCGAGCTCTCCTCCTCGAAGTCGCCGTACGCCTTGTGATCGTCACGGCCGGTCACGATGTTGACCAGCAGGCGACCTTGCCCGAGCTGATCGAGGGTCGCGGCGGCACAGGCGAACGGCCCCGGCTGTGCGTACCCTGGCCGGGTCGCCGCCAACGGCATGAAGGACCGGGTGCGCGCTGTCAGCGCCGTTGCAAGGGTGAGGGTGTCCGTGCGCCCCCACCCGGCGCCGATGAGCGCGCCGACGAAACCGTGATCCTCGACGGCCTGGGCCATGCTGGCACTGAAGTCGAGTGTGCCCCAGCCCTCGGCCGTGTCGTCTCCTCGGTGGCCGCTCTCCACCGTGTTTGGGATGTACCAGAGGAACTCTAGCGGCATCGGGGCCTCCCGACCGTGTGCCAAACGTCATGGTGAGGATAGCGCCGCGCCGCGCCGGGAGCCAACACGTAGTCGGTTCTCTGAGCCTGACTTCGTCGGACAGACCGTCGGCGCGGATGACGCAACGCCCTGCGGCCGTCCCTCCGAAGCGCGCTCTCGCGTTGGTCCTGGGAAAGGCACCTGTCGTCGGCGATCGAGCTGTCTCCACTGACGCTTCCGCCGACCGGTGAGGGGACAATCCATGTTTGAGACAATCGGGGCTGGGCCGCTGATGGGGCCGTGGCTCGGGGTGTGGGATCGCGTGCTCGCCTCGCCCGAGGCGGGGACTGTCCTGGTCGCGGTCCTGTTCGCGATGGCGATGACGGGCATCGGCCTCGCCGTGTTCGGCGGGAGCCGGCAACAGGAGCCAGCCCAGAGCGTGGCGGTCGTGGTGCAGGCGCCGCGCCCGCGTCGCCGAGCGCGTCGCCGCCCGTAGGCGGGATCCGCTCCCTGGAGGATCATTGCGCGCGTAGAGGGTGAGGTAGCCCTGGATCGGCTGGCCGTTCGGCCGGCCGGTCCGCTATCGTCTCCCGCGTGACGCAGCACGAGGGCACCGTCGACCTCACAGACCTTCGCCAGCGGATGGACGATCTCGATCAGCAGATCGTCGAGCTTCTCGCACAGCGCGCCGAGGTATCCAGAGAGGTCGGACGGCGCAAGGGAACCCAGGGGGGAGCGGTTTTCGCTCCGGCCCGCGAGTCAGAGATCTTCGATCGGCTTGGCCAGCTCGTCGAGGGACGCCTGCGCGGCGACCACCTGCGGGCCATCTACCGCGAGATCCTCTCGGCATCGCGCGATCTTCAACGTCCTCCGCGGGTGGCGTTCCTCGGCCCACGGGCAACGTTCGGGCACCAGGCGGCACTTCAGCGGTTCGGGAGCTCATCCGTCTACGTGCCGGCTCCCAGTCATTACGACGTCGTCACGGAGGTCGAGCGCGGCAACGCCGATTGCGGGGTGATCGCGATCGAGAACTCGACGGCCGGCCCGGTCGGGGAGAGCCAGGACCGGCTGGTCGAAACGCGGCTTCAGGTCTGCGACGAGATCACGATCCCGATCTCGCACTATCTGATGTCGCGGGGCCCGCTCGATCAGGTCCGGACCGTTTTCTCGCACGCCCAGTCGCTCAGCCAGTGCCGGGGGTGGATCGCTCAGAACCTCGCCGGCCGCGAGATCGTGGCCGTGGCCAGCAACGGCCTCGCCGCCGAGCGCGCCAGCCAGACGCCCAACTCCGCCTCGATCTCGCCGAAGGTTGCGAGCGAAGAGTACGACTTGAACGTCCTCGCAGAGCAGATCCAGGACAATCCGAACAACTACACCCGGTTCTGGGTCATCGGGCCGCGGATGAGCGAGCGCCCGACCGGGAATGACAAGACGGCGATCGTCTTCAGCATCCACGATCGCGTCGGGACGCTCCGGAACGTCGCCGACGTCTTCGCGCAGCGCGACATCAGCCTCAGCTCGATTCAGTCACGGCCGGCAAAGCACACGGGCTGGAGCGCGACCTGGGACTACGTCTTCTTCTTCGAGCTGCGCGGCCATGCCAGCGAACCGGCCCTTCAGGAGGCGCTTCACGCCCTGGAGGAGTACACCGTGTTCGTCAAGGTGCTCGGCTCCTGGCCGCTCGGACCGTCGTCAGAGTAGCCGCCAGACTGTCAGACGACTGACAGACGCGCACCACGTCGTTCGCCGACGTCTCGACGGTACCGTAGCCAGTGCTCCGTGTGGCGCGTCCAGTTGCGAGGAATTGGAACCGTTGCCGTACTGTGCGCGTCTCACAGACATCGGGCGGCATCACGCGCTCCGGCGAGCCGTTGACGCCGTCCGCGAGTACTATGGGCCGAACGTCTCAGCAGGCCAGATGTGTCTTTTATAGCTTGGCACGCGACGTGCGGCGGCGAATCCATCTACTTCTAGAAACGCGTGGCAGTGGGGGCAGCCTGACAACGGTATGGGGCCAGGAGCTCACGCTCAACTAGAGGTGCACGTGACGGAATAATCGACACCGAAACGTGTTAATCACGTTGAGAGAAGAGAACCTGAAGTGTGGCGAGCGGACCGCGTTGGATAGCGCGGCCCGGATCGATGGATTTCCCCAGGAGCCAGCGTGGCCGGTCGAGCCGGCAGGGAGGAGCAGCCGTCGGCAAGGGCGGGTGAAAGATTTGCTTGACCTGGATCACGGTCACTGCTATGATGGCAGCGCCCGCTGAGCCAGGCTCACGGGCCCTTTTTGCGACCCGACGGTAGAGCACCTGAATCAAGGCACCACACATGGAAGCAGGCATGACGCGGCTCAAGGTCGAGCAGCATGGAAACCCCACGGCCGGTGCGTGGGAGGCCAGGTCAGGAGACTGACCCAGTTCGGCCTCACGCCCCGCCGGCCGCTCGAGGACCCGTCGAGCGGCTTTTTCGTGGCCCTCCCCTGGGAGACAGCAGTGGCGTGAGGGCGGCAGGAGGAACGAGATGGCTATCAATCTGGACTACGATATCGACCTTCAGCTCGAGGCCGCGGCGACAGAGGCAGAGATCGCCGCGACCTCCGAGCCTGAGCTGCAGCATGACGACGGTTTGGCTGGGACTCCTGAGGATCTCAGCGCGGCTGCCCTCTACCTCCGCGAGGTAGCCAGGAACCCCCTGCTGACGCCCCAGGAGGAGATCGACTTCGCCCAGCGCAACGAGCACGGTCGGGCGGCCCGCGAGGAGCTCATGAACGCCGACGAGAGCCTGCCTCTCGAGCGGCGGGTGGAGCTGGAGCGGATCGCCGTTGACGGTGCCTGGACGCGCCGGCGCCTCGTCGAGTGCAACCTGCGGCTCGTCGTCTCCGTCGCGCGGAAGTACATCGGTCGTGGCCTGCCGTTCCTCGACCTGGTCCAGGAGGGCAACCTCGGTCTCGACCGGGCCGTCGACAAGTACGACTGGCGGAAGGGGTTCCGCTTCTCGACCTACGCCTACTGGTGGATTCGTCAGTCCGTCAGCCGGGCGGTGGCCGAGCAGGCGCGTACGATCCGACTGCCCGTCCACGTCGGCGAGTTCCTCTCGAGCATCGCGCGTGCGCAGCGTGAGCTGGCAAGCCGTCTCGGGCGTGAGCCCTCGCTGGCGGAGGTCGCGGAGTACCTCGAGCTGCCGGTGGGCAGGGTCGAGGAGACGCTGCGGGCTGCCAAGCTGCCGATCTCGTTGGAGACGCCGGTTGGCGAGGATGGCGAGACGTCAGTTGGCGACCTGGTGCCGGACCAGGAGGCGACTGACCTTCAGGCGGCGGCCGAGCGGTCCGACCTGGCGCGGCGTCTCGACGACGCGTTGGGGGCGGCGCTGACCGAGCGCGAGCAGGCCGTGCTGCGGCTGCGCTTCGGGCTCGGGGGTGGGGAGGCCCAGGCGCTCGGCGACATCGGCCAGGAGCTTGGTATCAGCCGTGAGCGGGTGCGTCAGATCGAGGCCGAGGCGCTGCGGAAGCTGCGGCGCACCGACATCCGGTCCAGGCTCGCGGAGTACCTGGAGGGCTGATCGACCGGCGGCGTGTCTCCCGTTCGCCAGCATCTCCAACACATCAGAACAGAGGCGCCTCTCATGCGAGGGGCGCCTCATCACGTGTTCGGAATCTCCAGGAGTCGAGACGCCCGCTAGATCCATCCTCTGTGACATAGCGTAAGATACGATGGACGACGCGGCCGTCAGGACAGCCGGCACGAGCTCCAGGCAGGTCGTACGTCGTTCTCACGCGGAGACGAGGGAGCGGGCGATGGCCGTAACGGTGGTCGGGCGCTGGCAGGTGCCGGCGGGCGAAGAAGATGAGGCGCTCGCGGCAGCACGGCAAGAGCTCGCGGCGCGTCGGCCAGCCGCCGGCTCGCCGTGAGGCCCGCATCTTTCAGGCGCTGGACGACCCCGGGACCCTGAGCTACGTCGGCGAGTGGGCCGATCCCGCCGCGTTCGAGCTGTGCCGGGGCGACAACGGTCCAGGTGCCGTCGAGAAGGCGATTCGTGAGGGTGGTGAGTACGTCATCTGTGAGCGCCTGGTGTTCTTCGGGCGCTTCGCCTACCGCGCACAGGTCGTCGCCTGCGGGATCATCGAGGCGCCCCTGGAGGCCGCTGAGACCGTTCGGCAGCTTGTCGTGCCGAGCGGCCGCTGGACGATCCACGGCTGGCCGGGGCTGGTGCACTACACCGTCTTCCGCGAGATCACGCACTCGCACCGGTACGTCGTCGTCCATGGCTGGCAATCCGACGCGGCGCTCAAGGCCTTCCGCGAGTCACGCGGAACTGAGTTTCGTGACACGCTCGACAGGATCGGCGGCACGTTGATCCAGTTTACCGGCCGCGAGCGCGCCTCTACTGAGCCGTTCTAGCCGGTTGGATCGCCCATCGCGTTTCGCCATTGTGAGCGAACTGGGGCGCGTGCTGTCCTGGTTCGGCTGTACCATACAGGCGTGACATCCAACGAGCGCTCGACGGGAGCGGCTGCTCCTGACGCGCCCAATGGGCAGGAGACCGGGCCGACGGTGCCGACCGCGGCCGGTGCCGTCGACGCGCGCCGCCTCCTCTTCGGACGTGATGACACGGCAGGCATCGTCTCGGTCAGTGCGAGCCGAGACGGCCGCGCAAGAGTCTGGCGCCGCATCCCTGATGCTGATGGTGGACCGGGCGGGGTCGTCCTCGAACAGGAGCGCTTCCCAGGCTGGCTCTTCCTGGCCGACGCCTCGGTTCTGGCGCCACTGAAGCCGGAACGCCTCGACCGAAGCGCCCTGCTGGCCGGTATGCCAGAGGTGCCGTCGGGACTGGCTGTCGTCGATCTCCAGGGGGCGGGCGTCTACCGTCATCTCGTTCTGACCACCCGCATGTCCGAGGTCGAGTCGAAAGTGCTTGCGGCGTATCGCACGCGCAGCGGCGGCGCGCCGACCCGCGGCCTGACCGACCTCCGGGGCGTCGTCTATGCGCGCCCGCTGGTCGAGCAGTACCTCGCGATCAGTGGCCGAACGTACTTCAAAGCGCTCACGTTCGGGCAGGTCCGGCGGCTCCAGTTCGACCTCGAGACGACGGGGCTCGATCCGGAGCGCGACAAGATCTTCATGATCAGCATTACGGACTCGGACGGGTTCTCGCTGCTGATCGACGTGGCTGAGCACGACGAGCGCGGCCTGCTGGAGCGGCTCGTCCAGGTGATCCAGGAGCGCGATCCGGACGTGCTGGAGAATCACAACATCTTCGGCTTCGACCTGACGTTCCTGGCCCGACGGGCGCGCGCCCTCGGCGTGGACCTGGCGTTCGGGCGTGACGGGACAGCTCCGAGCAGCTACCAGGACGTCGTCAAGGTCGGCGAGAAGACGGACAATTTCACGCGTTGGGCGATCGCCGGCCGTGAGGTCGTCGACACGCTCCACGCGGTCCGACGGTACGGCGCCATCGTCCGCGACATGCGCCACCAGGGCCTCAAGGAGGCCGCGCGCTACTTTGGCGTGGCCAAAGAAGATCGGGAGTACGTGCCCGGCCCCGAGGTCTGGTCGACCTTCCAGAAGGATCCGGAGCGCGTTCGGCGCTACGCCCTGGACGACGTCCTGGAGGTGGACGAGCTCTCGCGGCTGCTCCACGCCACCCCGTTCTCGCTGGCGCAGATGGTCCCGAAGCCTTACGAGCGGATCGCCACGTCCGGGACCGGACAGGGCCTGATCGAGCCGTTGCTGGTCCGGGCGTACCTGACGCACGGCATGGCGTTACCCGGCGGGACTTCGCGTGGCGGCTCGTACGCTGGCGGGCGGACGGAGCTGTTTACGAGCGGCGTCGTCCGTCACGTCGTCAAGGCGGACGTCGCCTCGCTGTACCCGAACCTGATGCTGACCTACAAGATCGGGCCGCGCTCCGATCACGTCGGGGCCTTCCTGGGATTGCTCCGCGAGCTGACCACCCTCCGTCTCCAGCACAAGACCGAGGCCCGCCGGCACGCGCCTGGCAGCCACCTGGCTCACAGTCACGAGGCGGCATCCGGCGCGATGAAGCAGCTGATCAACTCGTTCTACGGCAGCCTGGGCACCAGCTTCGCGCTGTT